>Ga0065721_10003636_pt1 | contig 135790 bp, 124 predicted proteins | sample Mesricmetagenome_FD_59108 | JGI IMG/M metagenome (GOLD analysis project Ga0065721, IMG submission 59108) | Mesophilic microbial community from rice straw/compost enrichment Sample: eDNA_1 v2 (version 2) | ecosystem: Engineered > Solid waste > Grass > Composting > Bioreactor | place: USA...
TGAGCCGCACCACGGGCACGGCGCCGCTGGCGATGAGATCGGCCAGGAACTGGCCCGGCCCGACCGAGGGCAACTGGTCCACGTCGCCGACGAAGATCACCGCCGAGCGCGTCGCGACGGCCTTGAGCAGATGGTTGGCCAGCGGCACGTCGATCATCGAGCACTCGTCCACCACCAGCAGGTCGCACTGCAGGGGTGAATCCTCGTTGTGCTTGAACTGGCCGTTGCGCGGATCGACCTCCAGCAGCCGGTGGATGGTGCGGGCCTCCAGGGCGGTGGACTCCGACAGCCGCTTGGCCGCTCGCCCGGTGGGCGCGGCGGCCAAGGCGTGAACCTCCTTGGCGCGCAGGATGGTCAGGATCGAGTTGACCAGCGTGGTCTTGCCCACGCCGGGGCCGCCGGTGATGACCAGTAGCTTGGACGACAGCGCCAGCCGCAGCGCCGCCTGCTGGCTCTGGGCCAGCTCGATGGCGAGCTTGCGCTGTACCCACGCCATCGCCCGGTCGGCGTCGATCGCGGGCCATGGCGCGGCTTGCGTCTTCAACCGCGCGACCTGGGCCGCGATGGAGCGCTCGGCCTGGTGCAGCGGCGCGAGGAACACGCACGGCTGGGAATCGATGGTCTCGGGCACGAGCACCCCGTCCGCGATCTCCTGCGCAATGGCGGCCTCGATGACGTCCGGGGCAATCTCAAGCAGCTTCACCGCCAGCGGCACAAGCTCGGCGTGCGGCAGTCCGCAGTGGCCCTCGGCCGCGGCCTCGGCCAGTGCATGGGAGACGCCCGCGCGGGCGCGCAGCGGGGAGTCGCGCGCGATGCCCAGCTTCTGCGCGATGGTGTCGGCCGACAGGAAGCCGATGCCGCGGATGTCGCGCGCCAGGCGGTACGGGTCGGCGCGCACCAGCTCGATGGCCTCGGCGCCGTAGGTCTTGAAAATGCGCACGGCCCGCGACGTGGAGACGCCGTGGGCATGCAGGAACACCATGATCTCGCGGATCGTCTTCTGGTCGGCCCAGCCGCCGATGATCTTGCGCGCGCGCTTGTCGCCGATGCCATGGATCTCGCGCAGCCGTTCGGGCGTGCGCTCGATGATGTCGAACACCTCGGCGCCGAACGCCTGCACCAGCCGGCCGGCATAGATGGGCCCGATGCCCTTGACCATGCCGGAGCCGAGATACCGCTCGATGCCGGCCAGGGTGGTCGGCGGTGCGATCTTGACGAAGACCGCCCGGAACTGCCGGCCGTGCTCGCGGTCGGTGACCCAGTGGCCGGAGGCCGACGCGTACTCGCCGGGTGTCACCGCCGGGGTGTGGCCGATGAGCGTGATGAGGTCGCGCTCGCCCTTGACCTTCAGGCGCAGGACGCAGAAGCCGTTGTCGGCGTTGTGGAAGGTGACGCGCTCGACTAGGCCGGAGAGCTGTTCCAGCGGTGACGCGGATGGGATGGGAGGGTTGCGCACGACGTGAGCGGGACGGCAGGGCTGCACCGCCGGCGCATGCGCGGGCCTTGCGGGCAGCGTCATTGTGCCCGTGGCAGGCCCGGGCCCCGGGCACCAAGGCGCCCGATGGGTGCCGTGACGACGCTCGGTTCGCCCGGCTCGGTCGGCCACCCAGCGCGGCATACTGCCGCCCCATGCAAATCGATGTCCGAGCCGCCACGCAAGCGCATGGCCGCCTGCCGGTCGAGGGCCTTGCGATCGGGACCCTGTCAGTAGCCGGGATGGACGCGCGGATGCGCTCGGCGGTGCAATGCCTGCAGGAGCTGCAGGGCGCGCCGACCATCGAGGCCTGCCACGCGGCCGCTGTCCTCGCCGGCGTGAGCCTTATCGACGCTGACGAGTGCGACGACGGCGCTTGCTGCTGTCCGCGATGCCCGTGGCGCTGCACGGCGGCCAACTGGCGCGTGCGTCCGGGCAGCGCCAGCAGCGCAGACCCGTGGGGGTTGCCGTGATGGCACAGGTTGCCGTCCTCGACTTCGAAACCAAGGGCCTGAGCCCGGACCTGGGCGACCGGCCCACCGAGATCGCCATCGCGCTGGTGGAGGACGGCCGCACAAGTCGATCGCTATCAGAGTCTCATGAACCCGGGTCGGCGCATCCCGGCCTTCATCACCGACCTCACCGGCATCACCAACGCGATGGTGGCCGCGGCACCAGCTGTCGCCGAGGTCATGCGCGAGGCCGCACGCTTCGTCAGCACGTTGCCGGTGGTAGCGCACAACACGTCGTTCGACAGGAAATTCTGGGTGGCCGAGCTGCGGCGGCTGGCGCTGGACGCCAACACGCCGTTCGCGTGCACGATGCTGCTGGCACGGCGCCTGTACCCCGAGTGCACGAGCCACAAGCTCGGCGTCCTGGTGGAAGCGCTGCAGCTTCCAAAGCCCGGCCGCGCCCACCGCGCGACAAGTGGACGCTGAGATGGCCAGCCACCTGTGGTGCCGTATCCATGCCGACGTGGCCCGGCACTGGGGCGTCACGGCGGTGAACCACGCGCTCCTGTCGCGTGCGCAGGCCACGACGCGCGCCAGGCTCGACCGCGTTTTCTCTCAACAGCCTTGCGCGGCATCTAGGTGGCCGCGACGTCCTTCTTGCCTCGTGGCTCGTCGGCCTGGGCCAGCGGATTGAGCTTGGCAGGAGTCAGTTGAGCGGCCCGGGATTCGCCGTTTGACCTGCAATGTCGCGCCAGGTGCAACGCAAGGTGCGACTGATCGTGTGGCAGACAAGCAGCCACAGATCGTGCGGGTCGATCAGGCGACCGCCGTTTCGTTCCGGAGGAGCGACGCGGACGCTTGCGGCGCACGCACGACGCTGACTTGGTCCGTGGTCCTGTCAAGATTCCAGCTTTCCAGGAATCCGACTTCCACGAGGCGATTCAGTGCCAGGCGCAGCGTGGGCCTGAACTGCGAGAGCTCCCGGATACGCGAGCCGCACAAGTCCCGGATCGTCTCGACCCGCAGCGGATACGGGTCCCGGTGCGTGACGTAGTAGGCGTGCAGCTTCTTGGCCAGAGGCGCCAGGCGCATCCGCTGCTCCCACTCGAGGCGCGTGTACTGCGTACTGCCGAACAGTCGGATGATCTTGGGATCCAGTTCGACGGACCACCGCGCTTGGTCCCACGCGAAGGAGCGCAGCAGCGACCCCGAATAGCCTCGCTCCATGCCATCGGCGGACACCATCACGGCGGTGGCCTGCAGCCGTGTCAGCACGGCGCGCAGCCGCTTGTAGCCTGCGCTGCCCGTGTCCCACCGCAACGCCTTGAGCATGCTGTGCGCGGAGAACTCCACCCGCTCGCCCAGAGGCTGAAGCCGAGCGAGGTGCGTGACCTGCAGGAACACGTCCTCGTCGTCGTCGTTGCGCAACTCCTCGCCCGTGTAGTGGATGGTGATCCCCTTGATGCTGTAGATCTCCTTTTGCTTGAGGTTTTCCCGCGGGATCTTGGGTGTACCCGCACAAAAAAGCGCCGACCGGGCAAGCGCATTGGGCAGCCCCCGGACTTTTTCTGGCCAGAGTGGCAACTGCCTGTTGTCGATGCTCTCCGGCTCCGAAGCAGCCAAGGGTGCCAAGGCTTTCGACTTGGACCGTACGCGCTGCAGGCGCTCCGTCAACCGCGCGGCAGCACGGCCGGCAGGTTTTGCGCTTCTGGGGTCTTCAGGCGGCGGGACAGCGGTGTCGAGCTTCTTCACGACGGGCATGGTCCGCGATGAGTCATACCGTGTAAAGGCTGCATTTCGTGTTCTGACTCAGGGTCGTGGCGACATTCGTGTTCTGACTCAGGGCGGCGGTGCCATGTGCCCAGAGAGGCGTGCGCGCCCAGATTCGTGTTCTGACTCAGGTTTGGTTGCCGTTGCGAAGAGAACACACACAAAGAGCCGCACTAGACGAGCGTCGTGCCGGCATGACTTCGACGTGTGACCGAAGCGGCGTCGTTCACGGCTGCGGCCTGTCGGCGAGGTGGCGTTCGACTCGCACCAGGGACAGGCCTTTGCTCAATGTCGTGCTGTGCGAGGTAGGCAGTGAAGACATGGCGTTACGGACTGGGGTTGTCCCGCGCGAACTTGGGCAGCGTCTCTGGGCGGTGCGTTCTCGGCCGGGGCATGGCGTGCCGTGCCATACAGAGGCGTTCGTGTTCCCACTCACGCCTGCCTCCGTTGAACTTCGTGTGGGCGCGCTGCCGAATGTCCTGCAAACGTGTGCGGCTGAGCGACGGGGAAGCACCGTGCCGTTGGCCGCGAGCCAGTACGTCCGCGAGCCCCATTTTCTGGTTGCCTGGGCCGCTCCATCGTGTGTGCGGTGTCGCGCAGCGTCAGTGCGCCTGCATGCAGCCCGCGATTCAGAAAGGCATTCAAGAAGCATTAAAGAAGGTATTCAGGGCTGTGGATAACAAGCATAACCTGTTGAATTTCAAGAAATATTCCGATTGGCTGCGTGAGTCAGGACACGAACGGACCCGAGTCAGCACCCGAACCACCATGAGTCAGAACCCGAATGATCCTGAGCCAAAACCCGAATGTCCTGAGTCAGAACACGAAGCTGTGGGCAACTAACCTAAGTTGTTGAATCACATCAAGTAATTGGACTAGGTCCCTTCTTTGCGCCTGCCAGATCTTCCCCTGAGTCAGAACACGGACCGTGAGTCACAACACGAGCGCTCCAAGCGCCACCATCCCTGAGTCAGCACACGACTTCCGACTTCACTTCCGTACCATGAGTCAGAACACGAACGTGTTTTCCGACCGCGATTGGTCATCCGGCTGTAGAGCGCTGGTTGGGCGTGGCTCGCACTTGACCCGCTGCTCCATGCCGCAGGCTGATCTGTGCCGCGGCGCAAAAGCTGCAGGCCTAGAGTTGCCGCCTCGCCAGCGTTGAGGACGCTCGAGCCGGCGCCGCCGACGGCCAGACTGTCCGGCTTCCTCTTCGGCCGCACGCGGAGCGTGCCGAGGCAAAGTGACGGTTTCTGTGCGGCAACGATGCTGTAGCCGCTCGTGCCGCGGCGTGGCTGCAGAAGACCAGGCCGCAAACGGCCCCGAGACCCGTTCTCGCACAGGAACCATCACTTTGGGCTCGTGGTGCGTCGCGCCGCCGATCAAGCCACCACGCGTGAGAGGGGACCATGGCAAGCACGCTGCTCGCGGCTTCTAGTCCCATTAATACAACATACCGGAGCCACCCGCGGACCTTGCCGTGCCCCCTGTTCCGGCCGCGCTGTTGAGGGGGGAGAAGGGGAAGACAGGGCGTGGCAGGAGGAGGGGGTGAGAGGATTGGGTTCAGGTATGTTGCTTCAATAATCGGGCGTGCAAGCCGACGTGCGGCCGCCTTGTTCGTGCAGGCCGTCGGCACACTGACCAATACCGCCAGGACGCTTATCGAGCAGGAGCACGAGGCGCACGTGGTCGATGACTAGGCGCAGCAGCAGTCCAGCTACGAGGACCTGCTGGCGCTGGCGGCGGCATGATCCCGGACATGGACATGGACATGGACATGGACATGGACGACGACAAAGAGCTCGGCCCCATCCCGGCGTACCTCCGTGCCCAGGCCAGGCCCGAGTGCGGAGGCACGGCACCGCCATCTGCCGACGACTACTCCGACCACGCGCGCTGGGTCTTCCCCAGCAAACGGCCGATCCACCCCAGGTCCGAGATCGCGTGCATGTTGCGGGCCGGTGACCGGCGGCGCGGCAGCTCCGACTCGCTGATGGCCATCAACTACGGGCCGGTGGAACTCCGCCTGCGCAAGCTGCTGGCGCTGCTCAATTGGCGGCGTTGGTGGCGTTGACCGCAACGGCGCAGGCACCGCTGCTGGACCACCAACGACGGAAGACAACCAGTGCCGCGCCGCCTTGAGTGTGCGTGCACCAAGCCGATGTCAAGCGTTCAAATTATATCCGCGCACCACCCACCTTCTTGGTAATTTCTGCACGCATTGATTACAATTCACATTTCCGTGTCACAAAAAGAGATACCGAATCGATGAAAAAGGCATCCGCAATCGCAGCAAGCGCGCTAATAACCTGCACACCAGCTTTCTCGTCACTGCTTGACTTTGAAGGACTTGTAGAGAGACAAGCCAAATTCATTCCAATAGGATACGGTGGCTTCACTTGGGAAAATATTCTTGCAATTGACACCCGGATTTATGGCGGCGATGACACTTCAGTTACCAGAAGCCTTGTTTCAGGCAACTCAGTAGCTTACGGTGCCGGCCAAGGGTACGTTTACTCGGCCTCTCTCAGCACAATTAATGGCGAGCTTTTTGATTTTGCAGGGGCGCATTTTACTGCCATTGCCAAAGAATATTCAGGAATAATTTTTCGAGGCTATGCTGGTGATGTGCAACTGTATTCAGATCTTGTGTTTATAAATAACGTAGCGCCGACTTACGTAGAACTCAACTACAGCGGAATAAATAGAATTACATTTGATGGCGAGATGTTTGCAATGGACAACTTCTCTTATAGCTGGTTAACCAGCGGCGAAAACCCATCCAGCGTGCCTGAACCATCCACCGCGCTCCTGGTATCACTTGGTATTATGGCCTCGTACTTCATGGCAAACAGATTCCATAGCAATCGATTCCGCACTTCTGAAACAGATATGGACTGCGAAAACCGATTGCGACACAAACAAACTGGGTTTGCCGGGTAACCTACCCCTCGCCCCCGGCCAAGTCCAAGACCGCACGCTCCGTCGCCACGGACATCGATCCGCTGTTGACGGTTGAGGTGGACTAGATGCCCGCCAACGATGGCGCTGTGCTGCGCACCGCCGTGAGCTGCAGGCGTGCAGGTGCTGCCGACTTGGGCAGCCATCGGGCTGCGCGCCAGCGCCAGCCACGCCTTCGAGATCCACGACCTCGTGGTGCCGGACACGCATGCCTTCGACATCGACCCCGCCGCGGCAACGCAGCCCGGCGCGCTCTACCGCTTCCCCTTTGACGCGCTGGCGTACGTGACGCTGGCGGCCAGCCTCGGCGGCATGGCGCGCGGCTTCCTGCGCTTGGCCACGCCGCTGGTGCTGGAGCGCCCGGTCGGGCCCAGCCGGCAGCCCCTGGGCACACGGCTGCAGGTACGCGCCCAGCTGCAGTCGTCCGTGCAGCAACTCGACGGCCCGCGCGGTTGGTGCCTGGAACTGCTCGATGAGGCGTGGAGCCGGTTGGAGCGCGACGGCTGCTCAGTAGACGAGAAGCCGCTGCATGACGCGCGCTGGCCTGGCCTCGTACGGTGCGTGAGGCCGTGGACGGCGTCTATTCCCTGTGCGGCCCGACCCGCGCCGATCCGCGCACCGCCCCCAACTGAGCGTCGGGCGACCTACACACAAACACGCTGAACGCAGAACGCGATGCTGCTGTAACAACACCCCGGCGTGTGACGGCATTGCCGAAGCCAGTGCAGCGATGCCGTTGCCGCCCTGCCCGTCCCAGTCAGGAGAAACGGCCATCGGTTGCATAGATTGGTCGAAGGCGATGGCGTGCGCCGGCTCCTGCCGCTGCGAACACAGCGGCCCGGCCGTCCAGACGAGACAGCAAAACATGTGGCGTCGGTGGCGCAGAACAGGAATACTTCGCCAGCTGCGGTTATGAGCTCACGCATTGAGCCTGCGGCTGGCGAGAGTCTCTTTCCTGCAGCCATCGGTATCAATGCAAGTAGATACCTCCCGCGATGCTGAGCCAAGAACTGCAACGACCATCGGCCAACTTCATGGATGCGCACGTGTCAGCTGTTCCATCAACGTTGTCCTGTGTTGACGACTGGACCGACAATGACTGGGCCGGCTTTCGGTGGTCCGTCTGGGTACCTTTCAGCGGTGGCAACACGAAATTCTGGCCAAAGAGTCCTGGCCTGTACCGGGTACGCGTGCAAGACACGAGGCAACTTGCCTACATTGGGCAGACTGGGGACTTGCGCTCCCGCCTGCAGTCTCTGAGGTCTGGCACCCTGAAGGCGAAGATGCCGTGGAACGATCCCCACACGGCTGCTCCCGGGCTATGGGCGTGGAAAGACGCGATTGGCTCGGCGTTCGAGGCTTCTGCAGCCCCCCTGGACGTGAGCCGGGAGCAGCGCTTGGCCGCTGAATGCATGCTGCTTTGGCATTACAGGCGGGCAGCCGGCCGTTCCACGCTGTGCAATCATGGCCATTTTCACGGTGGCTACAGGCGGCCTGGAAATCGCAAGTCAGGGCGCTGCGGCGCACGCCTGGAGCTCCAGGGCGCAGGCTCAGCTTACCAAGACTCTCTGCCGGGTTTGCAAGCTCAAGGCTCCCCTTGCTCGGATGACTGGATGGGGCTGGAATGGACTCCCTTCGCGCCAATTTCCAACGTCGTACATCAACCTGGCATGTTCCTCTATCGCTTGCGTGCCAAAGACGTGGATACGGTTTGCTATATCGGACAGACCAGTGACCTGTCAGGGCGAATGCGAGACCACGCAAGCACCTTTGCACCCGTGGCCCCGGAGGTGTCGCACCTCGCCAAGCCTCTGGGCGGTGGGATCGTGCATGCGCTTGAGCTGGAGAACGACCTCATTGGTGCGTTCTTTGCCTCGCAAGGGACGGCACCCAGATTCCAGTTCCGCGCCGGGACAATGGACAAGCATCTCGAGCGGACTTGAGTTCAGCAGCAGGTCACGGATTCCTGCCCATGGCCACAGGCAGTAAACCTGATCCACCCTGTCAAACGACATGAGCGGTTGACCTCTCATGTTGCCTCATTGCGCTAAAGGCCGAGGTTCCGGTCAGCATTGGAACGTGCGACCTGCGCTCACATATACCAGCTTTGCTGCTGCCAGGAATCCTGCACTCGCAACATTTCTTCCAGGCATGCTGGCAAGGCATCCTCATGTTCAAGCTGCAGTCCGGCGCTTGCGAGACGTAGCCGCGCCAGACAAGCTGCTGCATGAGTTCCGTGCTCTTCCCCTGCATTCCGCATCAGGGACACGGCTTCCTCCACGACGTCGATGTCTGGATCGAGAAGGTCAGCCATGAAAGCGGCGTTCAAGCACAGTCTTGCCAGAGCTGTGGCCGCCAGCATTACATCTGCTTCGGGTTCCTCGACTTCTGCGGCAGTGTTCAGTGCTGCTTCGTAGCAATTTCCCAAGGCACTGGCAAGAGCATCTATATCGTAGTGGTCGAAGAACTGGCTACCAATCTCTATCACGGGTGAGTCGTCAACATCCGGAGTACCGCCACTCGTTGCCCGCACCTTGGTGCAAGCAACAGCCTGCTCGATTGCCAAGCGATGCCAAGCCGGCTCTGCCTCGTAGCTGGAGGCCAGCCGGGAAAGCGTTTCGGCACAGTGCGCTACAAAGCCCACCTTGGTCCAATGATTCGTTATCTCGAAAGTCATGCTCGGGTCAGTGTGAGGTTCCTGGCTCCTGGATCAGGTAGTGTGGATCAACTTCAGCCATCAACAGTCTCACGGCCCATTCATCACACACACTGGCTGCCTCTCATGCTGCAGACTATAGTAGGACTTACGCAGAACGCCTTCAGCTAGCGCCGAAGTCCCGTTTTTCGGCGCTACTTCAGACGTGCGCCATTCGGACTGACGGATTTTTCAGTTCTTGCTTCATGTAGTTCGATAACATCTCCTTCTTGATTCTGTAGATGTTCTTCTTCAGCTCTCGGGCCAGTTCAGACAAATGCACCCAGACCAGCATTGCACAGCCAATGTGGTTCCTCTGAGCGCGTGCCGATCGGCACTGGCATTTCTCGATGCCTAATGCTTGCTTGACTTCCCGGTGATACTGCTCAATCTTCCAACGCACGGCGCACATTTCTCGGGTACCGTCAGTTGAATCCTGAGAAAAATCGTTCGTCACAATCCATTCCGTGCGGCTGTTTTCAACCGCGACCCGAAACAGTTTTAGCTTGAAGTCTCCCGGGAATCCATGCACCTTGACCAATTTGCCGTGCGCGGCTTGCTCTGAAGTCCATTGCAATTCGCTCACCGCCTTGTAGGACTCTTCACCGCCGCTGTCATCGACCTTGCGGTTGCTCTTGAGCGGGCAGTAGAAGAGCTTGGCCGAGGCATGGATGTGCTTCATCAGCTCCTTGGTGGCATACCACGAGTCCATCAGCACGGTGCGAAAGCGCAGCTTCTTGCTATGGATGGCGTTATCGAACATCTCCTTGGCATGGGCCAGCTTGGTCTTGTGATCTTCGTCGGGTGCGTAAACGCGCCAGTCGATGACCCAATAGCGCCCCGTCCTCAAATTGACGTACAAACAGTTGACCAAGCCGATGCCTTTGATCAGCCGATGAGCGTTGCCGCTGTACTGCAGACGCACCAAATCGATCTTGTGAGCGTGGTTCTTGTCCAGGACGCTGTCATCAAAAATCAAGCAAGCGTCATCGTCATACTCGATGACGTCTTTGACGCTATTCCACAGCTCCTCGGGGGTTACGTTGTCGTCCTGCAAATAGCGGTTGATGGCATCGTGCGAGAAGTGCGGATGATGGTCTGCAAAATACGTTTGCGTGTAATTGATCTGGCTGGCCAGAATGAACTGACAGTAATCACGACGAGTTGGCTTCACAGAGTTCCTCGCGCATGAGTGGGCACCTATTTTACTCAACCAGACAACCAACTCGAAAAATATTATGAAGTTTCTTTTGCGTAAGTCCTATATAGGTTACCGGCGCAACAACAAGGACCAGACTCCGTCACCGGAGGGTAAGGCTTCCAGGTGTAGAAGGAAGACGGGTACACCGAAGCACTGCCAGTACGGGCATCTACTGGACAACCGTTGACACGTCGATTCTGACGCGTCAGAATCGATACAACGCCCAGAAGCCCTCTTCATGCAGATACCCCCGTTCGAAGCCAGGAGCTATTCCGGTCTGGCCAGCACCCCGCTAGGACAGAAGTTGTGGAACTACCTGAACAGGCCTGAATCCGTGCTGAGGATGCAGGCTGCCTCTGACCTGGAGCGTCCCGCTCTCCAGGCTCTCGAAGAAGGGCTGTTGCAGGAGTTCGGTGACAAGGTGATGGACGACCGCGTCAAGCAGATGATTGGCGCCATGACGAGGCAGGTGATGGAGCGGGTTGGCTATGTTTGGGTACGCAACAATGTTCCTCTGGCTGGCGTGCCGTTTTCACGGGCATCCAAATACCGCCGCAGAGACCTCGCCGAGTTCCACGTATGGCGCGCATCTGATGACCCGCGCAGACTGGCGCTTTCACTTGTTAAAGCTGGCGCGCAGTTGCCTGCATGTGAAGCTGGCCGCTGGCTCTACTGGAAATCGCTCGACGGCGAGATTCGTGTTGTTGTAGGGCTCGGTATCGCTGACATCGGGGCTGCCAAGCGGGCGCTTGCAGAGCAGGGCTGTCATCTGCACACGATGCCGTGCATGCTCAGTGCTCCATGATGGAGAACGGAACTCATTGAGCTGTCAAGCAAGACTCCCACATCGAGTGGCCGGGTTCAAGACAAAGCACAGCTGGCGTCCTTGGCAGGTTTGATGCAGCCGCACAGGCAGGCGAGCCGACTTCGGCAAAAGCCTGCAGCGCTGCCAAGGCAAAGGGAACGGAAAAGGCCCGGGTTTTTCGGATGGAAAAAGGAGCGCATCGTCATGGCAACCCTGATGGATCTGCGTAATGCGACCCTTGCTGCGCGCCAGCGTACCAACGACGACACCATCAGCACGCGAGTGGAAGCCGGGCGGGTTCAGGTTGTACGCGTCACCTATCCACCTCGGAAGCATGGCCGGTCGGTGGTGACGCCAATCACGGGCTTCCTTGCCCCGGAGGATGCCGTTCGGGCACTGGAAACCCTGTGAGCATGCGTCCAGTCCCTGGGCTTTCAGGTTATCTGAGGGGAAAGCGCAGGCTGTGCCGTCCCCGGCGCGGGACTGTCCATTACGCCCTGCCGGTACACATGGGTGCATGGAAGCTGGCAGCAATGCGTCTTCCGGTACATGGGACGTTGTTGTGCAGTAAACCACCAAGTCGGACAGGGAGGGAATATGTGAAGGATGCTCGACCAATTTCCTACTATGTCCTGGCAACTGCCGACGCCCGGATGGTGACCTGCGACACCCGGACAGGACCGGCGCTCACGACAAGTGCGGCGCTCTGCTACGTCTGGAGTGATCCAGTCGAGGCCGAAGCCCAGCGGCAAGCCTATGAGGGTGCCCTTGGTGTCAATCTCGCTGTCCAGCCTCGGCGGCAACAGCATCACTAACCATTTGGCGGTGCCCCATGTGGCGCACCCGAAGACAGTCCATAGATGATGGCTGCGGAGGAAACATGCGGCCGCCAGCAGTGACGTCGCGCACCGCCCTCTGTTCTGCCTTCATGGCCAAATTGTTTAACATGCAAAGCGATTATTTTGATGCAGAATGTAATGCGTGAAAAAGAAGCAGTATTCCGGTGCTGGGGATAACGACGGAGACGACACCGGACCTACCGACATGCCTTCGCCTCGGCAGAGGACAGGCGTCAAGTTTCGGGATCGGCCGGAGGAAAACGGGAAGCCATCGCTGCGCCCTGGTTCACCCATCGCCCAGGGCAGCACCTTGCCGGCCGCATCCAGCGATGTTGGCAGCGCCGGGCAGGATGCACGCGGTCCTGCCACCGGAACGGGCTTTACCCCGGATCCCGAGCAGGCGGCCGTCATCGGGGCGGGATGGGATGAGCGGCTTCTTGTGGTCGCAGGTCCGGGTGCTGGAAAGACGCAGGTCGCTGCAATGCGGCTCGTGCATCTTCTCCGCCAGGGGCTCCAGCCAGCGCAGATCCTCGTCCTGAGCTTCTCGCGAAGTGCCGTCGCGACACTGACACGGCGCATCGAGGGACTGCAGCTGGTCGACGCCGCGCTTGTCGAGGACCTGCGGCATCTGGCAATCCGGACATTCGATTCGTGGGCGTTCCGCCTTCTGCGCCAGAACGGCGCCCCCGCTTCCGACCTGCTCCGGAACTCCCACGACGAGAACATCTCCCTTGCGACGGCGGCTCTCGCCGACGAGACGCAGACGGCTGTCCTGGACCGGCTTTCCATCATCAGGCACGTGGTGGTGGACGAGTTCCAGGATCTGCCTGGCGTGCGGGCCGGGATGGTGAACACGCTGCTTTCCCGCCTCTCTGACACGCAACGGAAGATCGGGTTTACCGTACTCGGCGACCCCGCACAGTCCATCTACGGGTTCGCGGCCCGCAGCAGCGGACAGCTGACGAATCTGGACCCATGGCAGGAGCTGCAGACCCGCATGGGTTCCAGCCTGCGTCAGGTTGAGCTTTCCACCAACCATCGCGCCACGAAGAAGCTGGCTGACATGGCAGCCGGTCTGCGGCGGATCCTGGAACGCCGGAATCTGGAGCCAGCCAAGAAGCTTGCCGGAATGAGGCGCTTCCTCGACAACCTGCCGACCTCACCTGCAGACTCAAGGCTTGGCCCCGCTTGGCTGACCCGGCTGCCTGAAGGATCGCTGGCAGTCCTGACCCGCACGAACGGGGAAGCCGCAAGGGTAGCGAAGATGCTGCTGGGTGACGGCATCGAGAGCCCGCCCGTGCAGGTGCACCTGCGGCTGGCAGGCAACGTTCCATATGCTCCGCCCTGGATTGCACTGCTGCTTTCACGGTTCAAGCCCAGGACCATCACCCGTGGGACGTTCAACGCCGTCCATGCACGTGCAGTGCAGGAAGCAGGCGATGGCGTGCAGTCCATCCCCGTGCCACCGGCTGACCTCGCCTGGCGCAGGCTCTCGCTGGCCAGTGGCTCCTCCGATGGCGCTTCTGCGCTCGACATGCACGTGCTGCGTGAACGCCTCGCATGGCCTGACTCCTTTCCCGAAGACCAGGATCACGACGAAGCGAAGGTCGTCGTCACGACGATCCATCAGGCAAAGGGCATGGAGTTCGACAACGTCGCCCTTCTTGAGGGGAAGGACGAGGGCGAGACATGCGACGACCCGCTGGAGGAGGCGCGTGTCGGCTTCGTCGCAGTGACAAGAGCCGCCACCCAGCTCGGACGTCTTCCTTCGACCTGCATCTACAGGGCGCCCTACCAGTGGCAAGCCTCTTCCAGTCGTACGCGGCATGTCTCGTGGGGAGGGATGGTCAACTTCCAGATAGGGCTGCCGGGAGACATCGATCCGGTCAGCCTTGTCGACACGGCGGTCCACGGTGATGCTGCAGCGGTTGAAATGCTGCAGAGGAACCTGGCATCAAACGCGGCTGCATGGCGCGGGCACAAGGTGGTACTCCGGAAAGTCTCCGGCCCTGACGCATCAGCCAAAGCGCGCGATGTCCGGTACGACATCCGCCTGCAGACCGGGGACGGAAGCGAACCGCTTCTTGGCCGTACCAGTGCGCAGGTAACGATGGACCTGCTGCGCCTTCTCTGGGACAAGTACCACTACTTGCCAGGCGTCATCTACAACCTCCGCATCTCGGAAATCATCACGCTCGGCGTGACCGAAGACGTTGTGGATTCGGTCCCGGAACCCTGGCGCTCCAGCGGCCTGTGGCTGGGAATATCGCTCCTTGGAACGGGCGACTTCAAGATGGGAAAGTCTCGTGGCAGCTGATACCCAGGCAATGGATGCGGCGCGGGCGGAGCTCGTGCAGATGGCCAGTTCACTGCTCGTCGGCCCACTGCGGCCAGACGAGTTAATCGACTCGGCGCCAGTCGACACCTATCTGACAGGCATCCTCTGGCCAAGAGGCGCGCCGGTGGACGCCCAGGATGATGAAGCGGGCCTCGATGCAGCGGGCAGCACCAGCGCCGACCCCGAGTCCGCATCGGCGCCAGAGACGGCCATCCCGGGATACAGGACGATCCGGCCTTGCTCCATCGGCATCAGCTTCGCGGTCAAGGCGGGCGCAACCGTGGTGATAAGCCTCGGGAGCACGGCACGGTACGAGCCCCGGGATGCCTCGGCAGACAGGCCATCCGGAGAGAGCGAAACCGGGCCTGCGGCTCCGGCAGATGCATCACCGGCAGAGCCAAGCGAGACAGCGCGGGGCCAGGACGGGGCGGCGCCCAGGCCAGGGCGGACCTGGGAACGAAGGCAGCTTGGCTACCAGCTGCACCTCCCGCCAGAGAGCCTGTCCTCGACGAAGAAGTACAGCGAGTTCACTGACGACTCGGGGCAAACGGTTCTCGATCCACGGCTTTCGGTACACGTCCGGCGGCGTGTCGGACCCGGACAGCATGTGTTCACGGTGACGCTGATCAACGAGGAGCCTGACGACGAGAGGTCGGGGCCGAGGGATGCGAGATGCATGTTCCAGGCCGAGGTCGTGGTCCGGGCCGTGCTCGGAAACGAAGCGGCCATCGAGCCTCGGCCAATGCCGAACATCGACGCGAACGACGCTGACGCGCTGACGAACGCGCTGCTGTACCGGGATGTCCGCGAGTTCGCCGTCGGCCATGGGGTCGCAGCCACGTGGGCAGCCGAGCCGGGCAGCACGGTTGACGAGGTGCGCACCACCTGGCTGCCGGCGTCGTCCGTCAAGGGAACGGACCCTGACGGACACGAGCTACTGGACGTGTTCAGGCGCCAGTACCCCCATGCCTTCGACGCGGCGTATCTGGGAAGCGAGTCCGCGCGCGGGGACGTGGTGAAGGCACTGGCTGCCTTCGCGGACTGCTACGAGCACTGGATCGAGTCAGAGCTGCACCCTCGTGCCGCTGGATTCACCGGCAATCATGCGAAGGCCGCCGGGAAAAATTTCGAGAAATGCGTGCTTGCCGCAGCACGCATCCGCGCGGGCGTGAACATGCTGCGCACGCACGATGCCGTCTGGACCGCGTTTGCCCTGGCCAATGCGGCAATGGACAGGCAGGCCCGCTTTTCCGCTCGTGGAGCGAAGGCCGGTCCCCTGGCATGGCGCCCCTTCCAGCTTGCGTTCATGCTGCTGGTGATCCCGGGGCTGGTCGATCCGAAGCTGGATGACCGGCGCTGCATGGACCTTCTCTGGTTTCCCACGGGCGGTGGCAAGACGGAAGCGTATCTCGGCCTTACAGCCTTCCAGATCTTCCATCAGCGGCTGACAAGCGAGTCCCGGCGTGCCACCGGCGGTGTCGATGTGCTCATGCGCTACACGCTGCGGCTCCTGACGGTGCAGCAGTTCCAGCGGGCGGCGGCCCTCATCACGGCCTGCGACTTTCTGAGGGAGTCGGATCCGCGGCTGGGAACGGCGCGCATCTCGCTCGGCCTGTACGTCGGAAAGAACGCAACGCCCAACAAGATGGCAGAGGCGCGGGAGGCCATCGAACTTGAGCAAGCGGACCAGAAGCCCAAGTCGACACCGCGCCAACTGCTGCGGTGTCCCGTCTGCGGGACTGAGCTCCGGGGATCGGCCTACAGGGCCGACCCGCTCCTGCCGCGCATTGACATCGTCTGCGCCCAGGCCGGATGCGAATCCGGCGGCCGGCCGCTTCCCGTGCTCACGGTCGACGAGCCGATCTACGACACGCCCCCATCACTGCTCATCGGCACGATCGACAAGTTCGCGCAGATTCCACGCAGCACCGCCATCCGCGGAATCTTCGGGCTGGACGGAGGAACACCGCCCGGGCTGATCATCCAGGACGAGCTTCACCTTATCTCGGGTCCGCTGGGCTCCATGGCGGGCCTGTACGAGACCGTGGTGGACACCCTCTGCACGCGGGACGGCATTCCTCCCAAGGTAATCGGCTCTACCGCAACGATCGGCCATGCGGCATCCCAGGTGCGCTCGCTGTTCGACCGGTCCGTGCTGCAGTTTCCACCTCCCGGATTCGAGGCCAGGGACTCGTTCTTCGCTGTCCGTGACGACAGCGGACCGGATCGCCTGTACATCGGGGTCCCGACTGCGGGCCGAAGCCCGAAGTTCGCGCTGCAGGCCCTGGTCGCTGCCCTGCTGCAGTCCGCGGCAGGCCTGCGGCACGGGGGCAGGCATGACGATGGCGCCGTCGATCCGTACTGGAGCTGTGTCGCCTACTTCAACAGTCTGCGCGAGCTCGGCGGTGCCTACGTCCTCATGCAGGATGACGTGCCCCGCCAGATGCAGTTTCTCGCCAGCCGAACCGGCACGCCCATGCGCGAGCTGCAGCAGCTGCCGGTCGAGCTGAGCAGCCGCCGTTCGTCCCGTGAGCTTCCCGAGCTGCTTCACGCACTGTCCGCAACGCTGGCAGATTTCATGAAGGATCCGTGCGAGCATGAGGAGCCCAGGGACACCGTGCTGGCGTCCAACATGATCTCGGTGGGCGTGGACGTGCCCCGGCTGGGCCTGATGGTGGTCAACGGGCAGCCCAAGTCCACGGCCGAGTACATCCAGGCCAGCAGCCGTGTCGGCCGTGGCCTGCCGGGTCTCGTGATCACGCTCTACAACTTCGGCCGCCCCCGCGACCTGTCCCACTTCGAGCACTTCCGTGCCTACCACGGAGCCCTCTACAGGAGCGTCGAGGCCACCAGCGTCACGCCTTGGGCGCCTCGGGCCCGGGACAAGGCACTCCACGCCGTCCTGGCCTCGCTTGTCAGGCATCTCGTCACAGGGCTGTCCGGCGATGAAGATGCCATCAGGTTCGATCCCCGGGATCCTGCCGTCCAGGATCTCCTGGCCACCATACGGGCCCGCGTCGCGGCAGCTGCAGATGCCGGCGAAGCCGCAGAAGCCGCATCGGAACTCGAGGCCATCGTGTCGGAGTGGGCACGCCGCAGCAGCGAGGCAAGGACATCGACCCAGCGCCTTGTCTACTGGGAGAAAAAGACGCCCTTCGGAACGAGTGCGCCACACCTGATGTGCGCTGCAGAGACAGGCGGCACTGGCAGCACGCTCGCATGGCCCACTCCCAACTCGATGCGGGAAGTGGAACCCTCTACCGCATTTGTCCTGAAGACGATCACGCGCAGAACCTGGAGTACATGATGGCAACGGCAAGAAGGGGCTTCCGGCCAGGCGGCGCTGCAGGAAAGGCCGCGACAACGTTTTCCGGAGTCGAGCCTCTGGGCAAGGTGCGCCGCTCGCAGCTCGTATCGACCTACGGCATCGGCGCGATCGTTGACCTGGAAAAGGGTTCCTTCATGCCTATGGGGCTGGAGGACTGGGATAACGCGACGCGGCTTCCGTCGCTGACGATCAACGAGACGCGGCTGCAGGCGCAACTGGGTGTCAGCCACTTCAGGCTGCCACCCGCCACGGAGGACATCTCTGGCAAACCCGGCCGGGTGGATCCCGCACAGGCGCTGCCGGCCGTGCGCTTTCCCTCGTGGCACGAGTGTCCCAAGTGCCACCGGCTGGGAAGGGAGGGGGATCCGTTCCAGCTCTCGGCGGACGGGGCGCAGCTTGAATGTACCGGTCACGCCAGGCCTGTCCAGACGACCCCGGTTCGCTTCGTCATCGCGTGCCGCAAGGGCCACATGGACGAGTTCCCCTGGGAATGGTGGGCTCACAGGCACCGTGCCGGAGGCATCTGCGAACGGCCTGCTCTCGAGCTTGGCTCGCGCGGAAGGTCGGCTGCCCTGGCTGACTTGTATATCCGGTGCAAGACGTGCCGGGCCGTTGAGTCCCTGGGCGACGCATTCCGGCCCGACAGTCTCAAGGGCGTCAAGTGCAGCGGCGTGCGCCCGTGGCTCCATGACCGCCAGCCTGACTGCGATGCACCGCCCCGGGTGATCCAGCGGGGTGCGTCGAATGCACACTTCGCCGTGGTGGCCTCCGCGCTGTCCATTCCTCCTGCATCAGAGGGTGCATTCCAGATCATCGAGGGGCAGTGGCTGTCACTTGGGGGGATGCCCGCAGAAGCCGTGATGCCCGTGCTCACCAGGCTCGCCACGACGTACGGCATGCCCGTGGAACCGCTGCTGATGGCGTTTCGCGAGAAGCAGCGGATCGAGGGCATCCAGGGACAGCGTACCGAGGTGAGCTCGCGGGCCGAGGAGTACGTGGCCCTCTCGCACGACAGGGACGACCCCATCGTCGGAGGCGTGGTACCGCAGTTCTGCAACTCGGTCTACGAGCCCGAGGGGGAGCTGTCCCGGTGGTTCGATCTCGTCGGCGCCGTCTCGCGGCTGCGTGAGGTGCGCGCGCTTGCAGGCTTCAGCAGGATCGAGCCCTACCCGGTCAGCAGTGAACGGATCGCGGGTGCAATCCGGGATGGGCATGTCGCACCGCTGTCGAAAGCTCCCCGCGGCTGGCTGCCTGCAGCCGAGATCCGCGGGGAGGGCATCTTCCTGCGCTTCCGCAACGAAGCCATTGACGCCTGGGTTGCAGCCAATCCCGCGGTTCTTTCCCGCGTCGCGTGCCTCGACAGCCGGTCGGCTGCCATCGCGGCCGAGCGAGGGTATCCGCGCGACTACAGCATCACGGCGCGGCTGCTGCTCATCCACTCCTTCGCTCACGCGCTCATACGGACGATATCCATCGACTGCGGCTACTCGTCATCGTCCCTGCGGGAACGGCTCTATGTCGGTGAAGCCAGCGGGCCGATGTCCGCCATGAGCGGCGTGCTGGTGTACACGGGCTCACCGGATTCCGAGGGCAGCCTTGGCGGCCTCGTTCGGCTGGCGGAGCCAGAGCGGCTGGAGCAGATCATCCTGCGCACGATCGAAGCCGCAAGATGGTGTGGCAGCGATCCTGTGTGCCTGGAAACCGATCCTGCACAGTCTGGCGAACGGGTCAGCGGAGCCGCCTGTCACTGCTGCCTCCTCGTGCCGGAGACAGCCTGTGAAAAGTTCAACCGCGAGCTGGACCGCACCATGCTGGTCGGCCTGCCGGCAGAGGGAGCACAGGCGGGATGGAGGGGTTTCTTCGACATGGATGACGCGGACTGAGACATGGCGACGCTCATTCCGGAGCAGCCCAAGGACTGTCCATACGGGGAACGCATCGTCTATGAGCGGCTTGGGCGTGACCTCGATGCAGACTGCATCGTGCTGCATTCGCTGGGCCTCCATGGCCACGAGACGAAGATCTGGGGAGAGGTCGACATCGTGGTGCTGTCGACCAAGGGATTCTTCGCGCTTGAGGTCAAGGGCGGCAAGGTGTCCTGTGCCGGCGGAGTCTGGACCTTCGGTGACCCCGCGGGTTCCTCATACACGAAGCGTGAGGATCCGTGGACGCAGGCCAAGGGAACGATGTTCGCCGTCTGCAAGGAACTCGAGACAGCCGACAGCAGCTTCGAGGACGTCCTGTTCGGCTTCGGCGTCGTCATGCCAATGGAGACGTTCACGGCAACAGGTGCAGAGATCGAGCAGGCCGTGCTGCTGGACCGTCGTGAATTCCGCCTGCATCTTGGTTACTACATCGGGCGGCTGCAGCGTCACTGGACCAAGGTCTTCCAGGAAAAGCACGGTCGCACCCCCCGGCTGCCGACGCGGCAGGACATCCAGCGCGCCCGGCAGCTGCTTCGTCCGGACGTGGACTCGGCATTCAGCCTGGGAAGCTACCTCACCGGGGTCGAGTCCAGGCTCGTGCAGCTTTCCCGCGACCAGGTCAGGGCCTCACGCCGGATGGCTGCGAATCCCCGCACCATCGTGCGAGGCAAGGCCGGAACGGGCAAGACGGTGATTGCCATCGAGCGCGCGATGCAGCTTTCTGCCGAGGGCCGAAGGGTGCTGTACCTGTGCTTCAACCAGCTCCTGGCGCGTCACTTGGCAGCCGCCATGGCGGCCGAGCCGCGCGGCCGCCGGGTCGAGGTGCGCCATGTCCACTCCCTGTTCCATGAAGTCATCCGCCGTGCAGGCATGCAGGACCGCCTGGACGCTGCCGCGGGAACCAGGGAACTCTATGCCGAAACGTTCCCGCGGACGTTCGTGGATGCTGCTCTCGAAGCAGGACTGCCGGCCTGGGACGCGCTGGTCATCGACGAGGCGCAGGACCTGCTGACGCCAGACAACATCGACGCGTTCGACCTGCTGCTCGGAGCGCCAGGCATCAACCGCGGCTGCTGGCACATCTTCTTCGACCGGTACCAGAACATCTACGGATCTGACGTCCAGGAGCAGGTCGAGAGGCGTCTTGCAGAGGCACAGCCAGCGTTCGACGACCTGTTCGAGAACTGCAGGAACACGCGTCAGGTGGCGGTGCAGGCCTCCATCGTCTCGGGCATCGACCTCGCACTGGAGGAAGCGCCTGATGGCCCGCCATGCGACAACATCTACTACCGTGACCGGAAGACGTTCCGCCAGCAGCTGGAGGCCACCGTGGCAAGGCTGCTGCGACAGGATGTCCGCCCGCAGGACATCGCGGTGCTTTCGACGCGTACGCGTGAAAACTCCCTGGTGGGCGACGTGAGGGAGATTGCGGGGGTTCCGCTGGTTGATGCCATGTCGGCATCGGCGGGCGACATGGTGTTCTCGACCATGCACGCATTCAAGGGGCTGGAGCGGATGGTGGTCCTTGCCATGGACATTGACGACATGGGCGATGCCGGCCGGTCGATGCTCCACTACGCGGGGCTGTCCCGAGCGCGCTGCCTGCTTCACGTTTTCCTGCCGGAGTCGGCGCGCGGCTCGTATGCCGGTCAGGCTGAAAGGTTCGCAGCCCGGATGGCTCGCCAGGCCGTCTGAGGGCCTGCCCGTCCGCAAGAGCTGCCGCTGCCAGAAGAGGTACATGCAACCGCTCACGAGGGAACCCCAATGGAGAACCACCTCTACGACATGACGGTCGACCGGCTGTCGACGTACTTCGGAACGGCGCAGCCACTCGACAGCGGAAACGGTGCCCGCTTCACGTCCGCACGCCGCGGCAAGGCAACCGTGTACCACGCGAACATTGCCCCCGGGAACCGCGCCGAGCTGGCGTTCGAGCCCGCCTCGATGGCCAAGCGGCTGGCACTCACCGAGCGCGAGTTCAGGTCCCTCGTGGCGGACTGGCGTTCAAGGACCGGGAGAGACGTGCAGCCGGATCCGCAGTTCAACTGGCCCCGGGTAGGCATCTCGGAGGCACCGCATGTGGAAGCCATCGTTGCGGACATCGCGCGATGCCTCACCCCAGCAGCGTAGACAGGTGACAGACGTGAAGACCAGCAGAGCCGGCCTGGCACGAATCGGGGCCACGCACCCACACCCGGGATTCCATGGCCCCGTCCTTCCAGCACAACCGATCCTGTGGCCTGGCGCGCCGGGAGAGGCCAACGGCACGGGTGGACGGTGCGTGGACCAGGAGGATCGGGCATGAGTGCCACCTTCCATGCAGGGATGCGGGTCCGGCTGAAGTCCAATCCTGCGCGTACCGGCGTCCTGTCTGGAGAGACCACCGGCAATCCGGCCTCGCCGCGCTGGCAGGTGATCTTTCCCGAGCGCACGGAGTTCGTGCCGGGCCTCGCGCTGGAGCCCGTGCCGGCGGAAGGCGGAAATCCGTACAGCGACATGAGGCAGCTGCGCTTCGGGCGGTCAAGGGATGTGCGGTCTGCGCTCACGCACGCCCGGCTCGGCGGCAGGCTGGCGGACCTGATCTACAGCCTCTACACCACGAACACGGACTTCTATGCCTACCAGTTCAAGCCGGTGCTCTCGTTCCTAGACTCGCCATCGCGCGGACTTCTGATCGCGGACGAGGTGGGTCTGGGCAAGACCATCGAGGCTGGACTGATCTGGACCGAGCTGCGCAGTCGCGAGGATGCCAGGCGGTTGCTCGTGCTCTGCCCGGCGATGCTGCGCGAAAAGTGGCAGCAGGAACTGTCCGAACGGTTCGGCGTCCAGGCGCAGCTGTGCAGCGCCGAGGAAACGGTGAAGGTGCTTGAGCAGGCTGCCGGCAACTCCCGCGCCTCGTTCGCCATCATCGCGAGCATGCAGGGGCTGCGGAGTGTCTGCGATTCGTCCGATGAAGACGACGACGAAGGCACGCTGGCGGCACGGATGAGGCGCATCGCGGAGGATGGCGCAGGAGACACGCTGCCACTCGACCTTGTCGTGATCGACGAGGCGCACTACATGCGCAACCCCGACACGATGACGGCCAGGCTCGGGCGCCTGCTCAGGCGGATGACCGAGAACCTCGTGCTGCTGTCGGCCACTCCTGTCCACCTGCGCAATGCTGATCTCTTCCATCTGCTGAATCTGGTTGACAGTGACACGTTCCCGCATGAATGGTCCTTCGATCAGGCACTGGAGGAGAACGCTCCCCTGGTCGAGCTCAAGGACATGCTTCTCCAGGGACAGCCCGATACGGACGCAATCACGGCGGCGCTGCAGGCACTGCAGCGCACGGAGGTCGCCGCCCGCAGCGAGGCCCTGCGCTTCACCCTGCAGTCACTGCCGGATGAAGCCGAACTCCAGTCGCCCGGTCGCCGGATCGAGCTTGCGGAGCAGCTGGACCGGATCAATCCGGTCACCAAGGTGGTGACCCGCACCCGCAAGCGTGACGTTCACGAGAGGAGGGTGGTCCGCAACCCCGTGGCAGTCCGTGCGGACATGACACCGGTCGAGGTGGAGTTCTACGGTCAGGTGACGGCCGCCGTGCGCAGCTACTGCCGGCAGCTCGACATGGCCGAGGGGTTCATGCTCACGATCCCGCAGCGCCAGATGTGCAGCTCGATGGCCGCCGCATGCCGTGCCTGGGCACGGAGGTCAGCTGATCTTGACGACGAGATCGACCAGATCCTGTGGGACGCGTTCGGCGATGACGCCACGCTGGAAGACAACGGACGCCGTCGCCCGGATGCCAGCAGCCTGATCGCGCAGCTCTCCCGGATTGCCCGTGACGTGGGGGATTTCGAGGCGCTGCGCCGGCACGACTCGAAGTTCGCCACGCTGCGCGACCAGCTGCTCGAGTACTGGCAGCGGAATGCCGGGGCGAAGGTGGTCCTCTTCGCCTACTTCCGGGAGACGCTGAACTACCTTGCCGAGCGCTTTGCCGAGATCGGCGTCGATGCGGTCGTGCTCATGGGCGGCATGGACAAGCAGGCTGCTCTTGCAAGCTTCAGGTCGCCGGAAGGGCCACGGCTGCTGCTGGCGTCGGAAGTTGCCAGCGAAGGTGTTGACCTCCAGTTCTCCTCGCTGCTCGTCAACTACGACCTGCCCTGGAACCCGATGCGCATCGAGCAGCGCATCGGACGCATCGACCGCATCGGACAGAAGGCCGAGCGGATTGTCATCCTGAACCTGTTCCTGGGTGGCTCGCTTGACGAGCGGGTCTACGACAGGCTCCTGGAGCGGCTGCATGTCTTTGAGCGCGCGCTCGGCAGCATGGAAGGCGTGCTGGGCGACGTCATCCGCAAGATGAGCTTCGACCTTCTGCGCCACGACCTGAGCGAGAACGAAGAGCTGGACATGATCGAGCAGACGCGCATGGCCGTGGAACGCAACGCGCGCATTGAGGACAGCCTGGAACAGGAGGCCGGGCGTCTGGTCGCGCACGGGGACTACCTGCAGCACCGGATCGCTGCGGCCAGGAGCCTGAACCGCTACGTGACGTCCGAGGATCTGCGCTCCTACATAGGCGACTTCATCGACGAGTACTGCGAAGGAGCACAACTCGTGAGGGCCAGAGACGGCGACCCGCCGGTCTGGGAGCTGGACCTCGGGCCAGCAATGCGTGCAGCCTTCGCGGAGTTTGTCGAGAAGGAGAGGCTGCAGGGCCGAACCAGACTTGCCACCCCGGCCGCCGGGCGCCAGCCGTGCGTGTTCGAGAACGTGCTGCGGCAGACCCGCAGCGATGCCGAGTCCATCTCGCAGTACCACCCGCTCGTGGCGTTTGTCCGACGCCGGCTCGATGCAGAAGAGAGACATCGCAGTGCCGTGGTTGCCGCGATGCGGATGCATGCGCTGGCCACTGGCAGCGCTGCGACAGGTCCCCATGTCTTTGCGGTATGTCGCTGGACCGTCACCGGAGAGCAGGAGTCCGAGCGTCTCGCCTTCGAGGTCCGGAGACTCGGCAGTGACGAGGTGATGCCGGCCGAGGATGCCGAACGCCTCGTGACAACGGCTGCCATGCAGGGTCATCCCTGGCCCGGAGCGGCGGGAGCGCTTGACGGCAATGCCGTGGGTGACTGCTTTGACGCGGTCATGGACGCCCTCGACCGTCGTTACGAGGCGTTTGCTGCCAATGCTGCCCGCGAGAACCGTGACCGGATCGCCTTCCAGCTCGATCAGGTGGACCGTCTGGAACAGCGGGAGACGAGGCGTCTGCAGGAGCTCATCGCACGGCTGAGGCTCCACAACCGGACGCGGACCATCAAGGCCAACGAGGGCCGGATCGCGAAGGTCCGGGATCGCGCGAACGAGCGCCGTGCGCGTCTGCTGGGCCGGCGGGAGCTGAGACACGAATCGTCGCTGGTGTGTGCCGGGGTCGTGCTGCTGGAGTGACCAGAAAGCGGAGAGGAGGACGCAATGAAGAAGTTGGGGAGCCAGCTCAGGGACGCGATGGAGGCCGCCGGCCTGGGCAGCTCGCGCCAGGCCGGGAGCGCCAAGCCATCGGCGGGGACCGGCGCTACCGGTCCGGTCAGGCAGACTGACCGGGACTGGGTGCCGCAGGCATGGCTGCGCGACGGCAGGAAGCCCATGCGCGCTGCGGCGCCGTCCCCGGGACACGCCACCACCATACCGACAGCCCGCAAACAGAACCAACCGACAAGGCCGCTGGCGGGGCAGCAGGTGTCCACGACCCTGTCCCGGACATCCGCCACTCCGGCAGTCAGGGCACCGGAAACGCCACGATCGCGGCTGGTCGAGGTGGGACCGTTCCATCCCCACACGCTGTTCGCGGATGGTGCGGACGAGTGTGAGGAGCTGCCCGCGTTGGCCAGCAGTGGCATCGAGCGCCAGCTCACCACGTCGCCGCGGAACGCGACAGACCTGATACTCGGACTCGATTTCGGGACGTCCGCCACGAAGGTCGTCATCCGGGACGCGTATGCTGCCACCAGCGTGTTTCCAGTCAGGCTCCGGGGCCACAGGGCCGGCATCGACGGATACCTGCTGCCATCCAGCGTCTTCAAGAACGGCAATGTCTACTCGCTGGAACGCGGCGCGGTCTGCATCGCGGATCTGAAGCTGGCACTGCTGGCATGCCCGGCTCCAAGTCCGGTTACCGAGTTCAACCACTGCTGCGCGTTCCTTGCGCTGGTCATCCGCCGGGCCCGCGGATGGCTGTTCACGGAGCATGCGGACGTCTACGGTCATCACGAGCTCAACTGGCGGCTCAACCTCGGTCTCGCTGCCCGGTCCTACGAGGACAGCAGCCGGGTGGACCTGTTCCGGAGGCTTGCATGGGCCGCCGCGAACCTTGCGGCCGACGCCAGTGCGCAGGAGATCACCGGGGAGGCAGTGGATGCCTGGCGCGTCCGATCCCTGACAGCGGCTGCCCACACCAGGGCGGAGCAGGACTGCCCCGTAGAGTTCGCCTTTGAGGACGTGGACACGGTACCCGAGGTCAGTGCACAGCTGCAGGGCTTCATGGCCTCGGCGCGTTGGGACTGGCAGACCCGCCCAGTCATGATGCTGGTCGACATCGGCGCGGGTACGGTGGACTCCGCCCTGTTCCATGTCAGGATTCCGCAGGGTGGATCCGGCGTGCTTACCTTCTATTCGAGCCGGGTGGAGCCCAACGGTGCGATGAATCTCCACAGGGAACGCGTCAGCTGGCTGCAGGGCCTGCTTTCCGGCGGGGAAACCACCCGGGCTGCCAGGGAGCATCTTTCGTCCATTGCACTTCCGACAGGCCGGCTCCGAGCCATTCCGGACTCGGTTGCCGACTACCTTCCGGGCTACAAGCTCGACGTGATCGGCAGCAGTGTGGACGATGAGTTCCGGACAAACCGGTACCGCAGGCAAGTCGCGGGAAGCATCCATGACGCCAAGGTAGGCAAGGGCGTTACCGTGCACCAGTTGCAGAAGGTGCCTCTGCTGCTGTGCGGTGGGGGCTCAAGGATGCATTTCTATGCTGGCATCGCAGAAACCATCAACAGGACGCCGAACTGGCACGTGAGCGTGGAAGCGATGCACCTGCCCGTGCCAAGGGACCTCACCGATTCGGGATGGCATGCAGAGGACTTTGACCGGCTCTCCGTCGCGTACGGTCTCAGTCTCGCTGGCGGTGAGGGCACGACCCTGGGCCGCATAGTCCGGGCCATGGAGGTGCCTTCAGTCGCAACGGCTTCCGCAGCATCCAGGAACGAGTCTGGTTTCGTCTCCAAGGACCAGATGTGACTTGGTTTCCGTCTTCAGAATTCAGTCACTCCTGGTCCGGCGGAGCACAAGACGCCTGAGGCGTAGTCCTGTCTGGCGCTGTCCCGCACGCGGTTCTGAAGCAGTGTCTGGGTGGCAAGAAAAGATAAACAAAAGTTACCTAGTCAACTTATTGCAGCAAGGAGAAAACAATGATGATCCACGAGGGAACCTGTTCAGCATGCCGCAAAGAGCTCGTTTACGAGGCTGGAGAGGCTCCTCCAACGCTGCGCTGCACCACTTGCAAGTTCAACTTCAGGTTCTGCAGAACTTGCCATACCGGCAACTGTCCGGAATGCAGCCGCCCGCTCCCCGACATAAAAAAGACGTTTCCCACCAATCTCTTCATCGCGATTCGGAGGGTGATATTGACGAGGTCAGGCGCCTGTTCCGGGAAGGCCATGGCGACTGGAACGAGGTCTACAACGATGCCGGAGAGACGCCACTTGCATGCGCAGCTATCGACGGAAACGAGGAGCTCTGCCGTTTTCTGATCGAGGATTGCGGACTGTGGACCCATGCAAGGAACAAGGGCGGACGGACTGCGCTGATCGAGATGGTGAGAACCCGCAGCGGCAGGTGGCCCCACAGGCTCGCGGAGCTATTCGCAGACACGGTCAACGAACAGGACGGCAGCGGCAGGACTGCACTGATGTTTGCATCCGGAGGAGCGGGACTCTTCGGCTCACGAAGGGGCAATGTGCGCTTAGTCAGGCAACTGCTGGACATGGGCGCGGATCCGACCTTGCAGGACAGGCGAGGGCGGACCGCGCTTGGCATTGCCATGGAGGACAACCGCAAAAGCGAAAACTCGTCCAACCAGGATGTCGTCGAGCTGCTTGAGGCTGAAACTCTCAAGTTTGTTGCGCTCCAGAACTTCAAGAATTCTTTCAGGCACACTTTTTCAGCAGAAGGCGTGCTGTTGACTGAAAAACGAGGCAGTTGATGGCTCATCAGAACACCAGCGATCCGAGCATCGAAGATCTGGTCCACCTCATCATCAAGGCAAACAGCAGTGATGCCGAGGCACTGCGTCAGCTGCGACTCCATGCATTGGTACCGCGCCGCTTTGCCTCGCTGGAGATCTGCCACAGGGCCGTGCTTGGAGCGTTTGCGAAGGGGACGGTCTGTTCGTTGCAGGACTTGATAGGTCAGGTTGTCCAACAGCCTGAGCAGACATCGATGCTGGCAAGTCCGCCGATCGCGTGTCCATCTCCGCCGAACTATTCGCCACCTGCCCAGGACCGGCCCCGCTACATCAGGCCACGCTGTTCAGTGTGCGATTCCTTTGCAATTCCCGGGGACAATGTCTGTTTCACGCACAGCAATTGACGGCTGCAGCCATATGCGATTTAGATTGATATCAATTTCCCAGAGCAGAATTGCCGCATGACCCATTTCAGCAGGCCTTTTGCTTTCGCGCAGCACAGAGGGCGAAAAGTGAATAGAACGCCCGACCGGGGGGATGGTTTCCGTTGCAAATCTCGGCCACCAGCATCGGCCCAAGCAGCAATGGAATAAGTTCAGGTAAACGCTGGGCACATGTAGGTTTTTCGCTTTGTCCATCCTCCTGAAAGGATGTGGTTCGGAAGTGACACCGGCTCCTGGCTTTCTCGGCACTGAGCAGAGCAGTCGGTCATTGGAGCGCCCGCGAGTCCCGGTCTGGCCAGTTCGCCGTAACGGCCCGGGCGCCAGAAGCAGGTCTCCAAGCCGGACAGCATTGGAAGAATCTGCGCGGGAGGCTCACGCCATGAGCCTCCTGGACGCTACCCTGGCTTCGTCCCTGGACGGCACGTCTGCTCTGTCTACCGCACTATCAGCTTCATAATTCTCGTCGTGATCCGCAACGCCGCATCTGTCTCTCCCGGCACCAGGAATTACCAGGCCGCTCTCCCTTGGCCGGTGACTGGGCGGCTTGTTAGCTGTGCCACAACCCGAGATGGCCACCAGAAAAGCCGCCATTGGGTTACTCGGTCCGCTCGCGTGGCGAGCTTGCGCGGTGACGTTTACCTTGTCTCGTTTCCGGCAGACGGCGCATTCGTCTTGCGCTGGCTCACGACCCTCCCGCCAAGCACTTGGCAGGGCGTGCCGCCCCGGCATGCCCTGTTTCGTCGCGCCGAGCCGCGTGGCGTTAAACAGACACGGTCTGATCCCGGACCGGCTTCGGCGCAGGGTCGTGAGCTGCGAGAATGGACCCTTTGCCGGTCGTACCGGCAAGGCACCGTCCGCCACGGTGCGCGACAGAACTAGAGGGATCATCCGATGGCAGTACAACTGGCAATCCGCCGAAAGATCGCACGGCTGAAGTCCGGTCAACCGCCCCGCTTCATGGACCTGTTCTCAGGATGCGGCGGCATATCCCTGGGATTCGCCACGGCCGGATTCGAGTCCGTTGCCTCAGTCGAGTTCGACGACAAGGCCGCCGAGTCCCATGGCGCCAACTTCGAGTCGATCAGCCACGGGAAGAACCGTCAGGCCCACTTCAAGGCTCGCGACATCACGAAGGAGTCTCCGGGCTCCATCTTCCAGGACCTCGGCATCGCGGGGGCGGTCGACGAGCAGGTGGATGTTCTCGTCGGCGGACCGCCGTGCCAAGCGTTCGCGCGGGTCGGGCGCGCCAAGCTGCGCCACGAGGCCCATCGCCGCGAGGAGACGACTGCCGAGACCGCCTTTCTGGTGGACGGGCGCGTGAACCTTTGGAAGTCCTACCTCGACTATGTCCGCGAGACGAAGCCTCTGGCACTCCTGATGGAGAACGTGCCGGACATCCTCAATCACGGAGGAGAGAACGTGGCCGAGCTCGTGGCCAAGGAACTCCGGGAAGAGGGCTACGACGTTCGCTACACCCTGCTCAACGCCTCGTGGTTCGGGGTTCCGCAGACACGGGAACGCATGTTCCTCATCGGCGTCCACAGGGACCTCGACACAGAGATCAGGTTTCCGGCACCGACCCACTTCACGGTGCTCCCGTCCGGCTACGAGGGCACGCGCGCGACGGCCCGCAAGCTCGTTCCGGAGCAGGGGTCGCTTCAGCTGGACATCGAGCACGGACATCACTGGATCGACGATCCGTCCCCGACGGCCGGTCTTCCCTCCACGACCACGGCCCGCGAGGCCCTGGCCGACCTCCCGCCCATCCATGCCCTTGACCTGCTCGCCAGCGGCGGGATCAGGCGAGGACGCAAGGACCCTGCGGAACCGGTCAGCTACACCGCGGCTGTCCCGACCACCGACTGGTCCCGGCTGATGCGGCAGTGGCCCGGCTTCGGCACCACCGACCACAGCACGGGACACGTCATCCGCTACCTGCCGCGCGACTACAAAATCTTCAACCTCATGGAAGAGGGCTGGCAGTACCCGGAAGTATGGCAATTCGTCGAGACGAAGCGCCAGCAGCTCCTTGACGGGCTGTGGCGCTCGGGCCGCAAGAAAACGGCGGACAGCGCCCGTATCGAGCAGATTACCAAGGACTGGACACTGCCCTACGACCCGAAGAAGTTCCCGAACAAGTGGTGGATGCTGTACGAGAACAAGCCGGTGCGCACGCTGATGGCGCACCTGGGCAAGGACTCCTACAGCCACATCCATTTCGACAGGAAGCAGGCAAGGCCCATTTCGGTCAGGGAGGCCGCACGGCTGCAGTCCTTCCCCGACGGATTCGTCTTCCGCGGGAGCATGAATGCCGCGTTCAAGCAGATCGGCAATGCCGTGCCGCCGCTTGTCTCCTACGCGATCGCCATGGAAATACGCTCGATGATCGGCTGCCAGCCGATGGGCGACATGCGCCAGGAGCTGCTGGGACTGGACCTGCAGCCGGCTGCCACCACAGGAGAGGACAAGAAGAAATGCGTTTCCTGATTCTGCGGCTTCTCACCCACAGCGAACTCGGGATGTTCCACGAGTATCGCCGCCAGGGGAAGGAGGGCTCCAAGCAGCGTGCCGTGAATTTCGACTGGGACGTGGTGGACCGGGTGTTCCCGGCAGCCAAGGACACCGACCGGATCGAGATGGATGTCCTGTACGACAAGGACAACGGTCCGGCGATGGCCCGGCAGTGGCTCAAGCGCCAGGAGAAGAACTGGCGGCTGGAGGGCAACTGTCCCAAGGACACCTGCTACGCCTTCGTCGATCCCGGGTGCCTGTTCGCCATGGAGGTCGATGCGGGAACCAGCCCCGCCACCGGGGCATGGGCCGTCTTTCCGGCAGACCACGAGGTGACGAGGGCGATCCTTGCCGATGGGGAGAGCAGCATGCTCGCCAAGTCGGCCATGATCGCGCTGCATGACGAGGAGGGCGAGCGCACCTGGAAGGCCCTCGCCGAGGCCCGGCCGGAGCTGTTCACCGCACCTGCGGCAGGCAGCGCCACCGTGCCCCCCGCGGCCGCCAAGGCCGGACCCAACGGCGTGGAGCTCCCCCCGCATCCCTCGCGCCTGGTGAAGATGCTGGCCGCGGTGGGCCACACGATGCCGTCGGCCGTTGCCGACCTGGTGGACAACGCCATCAACGCCGAGGCCACGGAGATCGCCATCACGTTCGGACGGCCGGACGGCGGCCACGGCCGGTGGCTGGGCATCGCCGACAACGGCCACGGCATGGACCAGGCCAAGCTGGCCGAGGCCATGCGCATCGGCGGCCTGTCCGACTACTCGGGCAACAGTCTCGGGAAGTACGGCTTCGGCCTGAAGGGCGCGTCCTGGTCCCAGGCCAAGGTCTTCACCGTCGTCACCCGGCGCGAGGGAGGACCGGTCCACCACCTGACCTGGGACGTCGACGACATGGACGGCTGGGTCGCGAAGTCGGACCCGCTGGAGCCGTGGGAACGGGATGTCACGGCCCCTGGAAGTCACGGGACGGTGGTGCTGTGGAGGAACATGCGCCCGCCCCAGGCCATGCCGACGTCACGGGGCGTCGATCCGCACACCGCGGAGGTCATGCTCCTGGAGCGCCACCTCGCGCTGGTGTTCCACCGCTTCATCGAGGGCAAGGCCGCGGGCCGCAAGCCGGTGAGGATCACCATCAACGGCAACCCGGTCCAGGCGAACAATCCCTTCGGCCATCCGCTGGCCGTTCCCTACGACGCCAAACCCGTGCGGATACCGACCGAGAAGGAGGACGGTCGCGTCATGGTGCAGGCGTACCTGCTGCCCAGCGAGGACGAGATCGGCGAGTACCACAAGGCGGAAGGGCCCGAGGCGGTCCGCCGCGCGCTGGACCTGATCGGCCTGCACGGCAAGCGCAACGAGACCCAGGGCGTCTTCATCTACCGCCACGACCGGCTCATCAAGTGGGGAGGCTGGCACCAGATGTGGGAAACCAACGACGAGAAGACCAAGCTGGCCCGGGTCATCGTCGATTTCGACCAGGTGCTCGACGACGCCTTCAGCATCAACATCAGCAAGCAGATCGTGCAGCTGCCCCAGCAGCTCCAGGCGGAGATCAAGAAGCTCGCGGACATCGCGCGCAAGGACAGCCAGAGAAAGTACCGCAAGGAGGCACGGCCGGCACCGCCCGCACCGTCCCCGGCCCCTGCCCCCGGACCGTTGCCTGCAGCGCGTGGGGGGACGGCAGGAGCAGCCGCACCGGCCGGAAGCGGCAGTCCGTCCCCGGCGCCCGCCACCGCCGGAGGAAACGGGCACGCTCCGGCAGCGCCTGCGCCGAGGATCGCCGTCAAGGACGTGAAGACGGACAAGTTCGTGTGGAAGGTGTCCAGGGGACTTGCCGGCACGGTCGATGTCCAGGTCAGCGAGGTCGATCCGGGCCTGTCCGCGCTGGTCAAGCAGATCCGCTCCGATCCGCAGGCTGTCGCGCACCTGGCGACCTTCCTGGCCAGCCTGGACAAGGTGGAGGCGCAGAAGCAGCTGATGGCCCGGAAGGACGCCTGATGGAACTGCTGCGGGTGGTCAGCGCCGTGCCGGCGCACCGCGGCTGGACCGACCGCCTCGATGCCGGCGCCTGGCGCCACTGGGCCCGCCTGGAGGCGCTGCTGCTCGGCGACCTCGGCTGGGAGAAGCGGCAGGTGGAGTCGGTCGCCGCGGAGTCCCTCAGGGTGCTGCGCCACCTGCCCGACCCGCTGGCCGACGCCCCGTTCCAGGGCCGCGGGCTCGTGGTCGGGTATGTCCAGAGCGGCAAGACGGCGAACTACACCGCCGTTGCCGCACGGGCGGTCGATGCGGGCTACCGCATCGTCGTCATCCTCTCCGGCATCCACGACTCGCTGCGCAACCAGACGCAGTGCCGCCTGGAGCGGGAGCTGATCGGCGGGCAGACGACTGCGCCCGGGCGGGAGCAGTCTGCCCGGCAGTGGATCACGCTGACGACACCCGCGGAGGACTTCAGGGAGCAGGACATGGCCATCCTTGCGTCCCCGGCCCTGTTCCTCGCGGTGGTGAAGAAGAACGTACCGGTCCTGCAGAAGCTGGACCGGTGGCTGGCATCCGCCGAACGCCATCTCCGGGACATGCCGGTCCTGGTCATCGACGACGAGGCCGATCAGGCGTCCATCAACACGAGGGGCAACAGGCCGCCGGACCCGTCCGTCAGCGACGAGGAGGACAGTGACGAGGGCGATGCGCCCTCCCGCACCAACGCCCTCATCCGGTCGATACTTTCACGGGCGCGGAAGGCGGCCTATGTCGCCTACACGGCCACGCCGTTCGCCAACATCCTGATCAATCCGGACGCGGTGGACCGCCACGTCGGCACCGACCTCTTCCCCAGGGACTTCGTGATCCAGCTGCCCCGGCCCAACGGCTACACCGGGACGGAAGAACTGTTCGGCGTCGGCGCGCAGGGACGCGACGTGCTCCGCGCCGTGCCCGACAGCGACGTGAAGGCGCTGCGGACATCTCGCAGGCGCAGCAGGGCCGAGATCGTGCTGGGCCGGGACAGCGGCGATGTCCTGCCCGGTTCGCTGGCCGACGCGCTCGTCTCGTTCTGCCTAGCCGGTGGCGTGCGGCTCCTGCGGGGTTTCGCGGGCAAGGCTCACACGATGCTCGTGCACGTGAGCCAGCGCACCGCCGACCAGGAGCGCATCGCCGACGCCATCTGCACCCAGCTGGACGTGTGGCGCGAGGCGTGGCGCCAGGGCCAGCGGCTGGAGGCCGTGTTCCGCCCCGCGTGGGAGGACATGAAGCCGGGCGTCGAAGTGCCCGGCGACGACGAGGCCGTTCTGGAGGCGGCCATCACGGTGCTGCGCGAGATCGTGGTCCTGAGGCTCAACAGCGTCACCGGCGAGGACCTGGAATACGACACGAAGCCGGGTCGCCACATCGTGGCGGTCGGCGGCAACCGGCTGTCGCGGGGCCTCACCCTGGAAGGGCTGACGGTCTCGTACTTCCTGCGCACGGCATCCATGTGCGACACGCTGCTGCAGATGGCCCGGTGGTACGGATTCCGCCGCGGCTACGAGGACCTGATCCGCATCTGGACAACCGACGGCATTGCCCGCTGGTTCTCCGAGCTTGCCCTCGTGGAGCAGTCGCTGCGTGACTCCATCGTCGCCCTCGCCCGTGCAGGGCGCAGGCCGGACCAGATGGCCATCCGGCTGCGCGCGCACAGCGATCTGCTGCTCACGGCCCGCAACAAGGCCGCTACCGCGATGTCGCAGCAGGATTCCTGGTCGGGCGAGCACCCGCAGACGGTGCTGCTGCCCCTGTCCGATCCCGGCAGGCTGCAGGAGAACCTGCAGCTTGCCGACCGGTTCATTGCGGGGATGTCGCCGTCCGTCCGGCGGCATGGCGGCTGGCTGGCGCGGGACGTCGCTCCGGAGGACATCGCGGCATTCCTGCGCGAGTACCGCGTCCACGACGACATCGTCGTGTTCCGCAGCGGACCCCTGGCCGACTGGATCATGGGTCGTGCGGCCGCAGGCGAGCTCACGGACTGGTCCGTCTTCGTGGCGTCGCCGGAGGGCGGGCGACCGGCCGCGCTCGGCGGCGTGGACATCGGGCTGGTTCGCCGCAGGCGCGTCAGCAGCGAGAGCATCGGCATCCTGACCGACCCGGCTCACGAGGGCGTGGATCTGCCCGGCGGTCCCGATGCCTACAGGCGGGACAACGGCGCGCATGACGCCGAGGCCATGCGCGCGGCCAGACCGGCGACGCAGGGCCTCCTGATCATCTACCCGCTCGATCCCGAGTATCTCGGCATCGGGTATCCGGGTGCCGTCATCGCCCTGTCCCTGAGCCTGCCCAGGACCTCGGATGCGGGCACCACCTGGATCACGAACCGCATGGTGTCCAATGGCTGACGGACCGACCGCGCAGCAGTGGGCCCGGCTGCGGGCCATGCGCCCCTCGGGCGATCAGGTGCTGGCCACCGAGCCTGTCGAGGTCGGCGGCGTCGCGAGCCTCCTGCTTGCAGGCATGGACGAGGCGGGCCATCTTCACCTGCTGATTCCGGTCGCCGCCGGCCCTGCGGGTGCCAGGTCGCCCGACCTTAACGGACTGAAGGTGAGGCACCTGCGTCTGGAGACAGGCGACGTGCTCGATCTTTCGGCACCGCCCTCGCACGAGCCGGTCTTCACGCCCTTCTGCAGGGAGATCGTGGAAGCGGTCGCGGCACAGGGGCGCAACCCCTGGAAGGCGGTGGACGCGACCGTCCGCGCGTGGCAATCGGCCTGGAAACCGGTCCGCCAGGAGATGGACAAGACCACGCAGGTCGGCCTGTTCGGCGAGCTCCTCGTGCTCAGGGAGCTGATGATCCCGCAACTGGGACCTGCAGCCGTGGGCCAGTGGAGCGGGCCGGATTCCGAGCGGCACGACTTCGTGGGCGAGCGGCTGCGCATCGAGGTGAAGACCACCCGCAAGAGCCGGGCCGAGCACGAGATCTCGCGCCTGGACCAGCTGCGGGCACCTCCCGGCTGCCGGCTGCTGTTCGTCTCGATCCAGCTGGAGCAGAGCGTCGGCGGCGAGGAAACGCTGGCCACGCAGGTGGACGCCATCGTCGATCTGCTGCGCGGCGATGCCGCGGCACTGGACGACTTCATGACGAAGATGGCGAGCATGGACTGGTCCGAGGAGATGCGCAGCTCCGGCGCGCTGCTGCGTTTTTCGGTAAGGAGCGCAGACGTCTATGCCGTGGACGACGACTTTCCGAGGCTGCCAGACGACTTCCGCCCCCCGTCCGGTGTCGTGGCGGTGAAGTACATGATCGATCTGGCGAACCTGCCTTCGCTGGGCATGGACGAGGCGATCGACATCGTCAGAGAAGCCAACCAGTGCGGCGTGTGCTGAATGACGGGGTGCGGCAGCGCGGTCCCGGAGAGGCGCCGACATTGCCGCGTGCTGCTGTCTCGCCCATCCCCCCTGGGGACCGCGCCTCGCCGAAGTGGTCGGTGCGTGCGGGAGCATCGCGCCGGCAATTGGTCCGGACGAGTCCCCGCCGGCGCCGCTCCGCATGAAGACCATCCCGGTCATCGACCTCTTTGCCGGATGCGGCGGTCTTGGCGAAGGGTTCGCAAGCGTGAGCGGTAGCACCGGCACGCCCTCGTTCCGCGTTGCCCTGTCCCTGGAGAAGGATCCGGCCTCGACCCGCACGCTGCGGCTGCGCGTGGCAAGGCGGCTCCTGGGCGAGGCTGGACAGCTACCACGGCTTCCTTCGTGGCGAGCTGTCAAGGGAGGAGTTCGAGAGCCTGCCTCCGGTCGCCGAAGCGCTCGGGCAGGCAGATGCGGTCGTGCTGAACGGCATGCCCGGAGAAATACCGCCCGACCTGCTGGATGCCAGGATCCGTTGCGCGCTGGGCGATGCCACGGCCTGGGTCCTTGCCGGCAGTCCGCCCTGCATGCCCGTTGTGGAAACCGCACGATCTAGGCTTCGGGAAGCGGCGGGGCCGTCATCCGACCACAGGCACTTCCTGTACCGGGAATACCTGCGCATCATCGCTGCCCATGCGCCACCGGTCATCGTGATGGATGACGTGCCCGGATTTTGTCAGCAGATCATGGGGGCAACCGGGACCGTGTTCGAGCATGTCAGGCGAGACCTCGCTGCCATTCCCGGAGGCCTGTCGTACGAGTTGAGATCCTTGGTCAGGAACGTCGCTCTGCACGAAGCCGGACCGGATGACCACGTCATCGAATGCGAACGATACGGGATTCCGCAGGCGCGCCACCGGACCGTCGTGCTGGCGATCCGCTCGGACTTGGCACGCATGCGTCGAAACGGCCTGCTCGTCCCGTCCGACGCGAAGGCCACGGTCACGCACGTCCTGCGCGGAATGCCGAGAATCCGGGGCCGGCTGATCCATGACGAATCCGGAAGCGGGTGGCGAGAGGCTGTGCGTGCGGCGCCCGGTGCCGTAAGGGGATGGGGCGCGCTTGGCGAAGGGAGGGTGCTGTCGGAGATGGCCGAGGCCATCGGTTCCATTTCTAGGTTGGGTTGCCCCGGCAACGGGTTCACTCCCTGGACCACGACGTTCGAGGATGGTGCCGCCGATGTCGCCGGGTGGCTGGACGTGCCGGAGCTCGGGGGCGTGATCCAGCACGAGGCCCGCGCCGTGTTGCCGGCCGACGTGGCGCGCTACATGTTCGCGGCTGCCTATGCGTGGTGCTTCCGCGAGTCGCCTGCCCTCGAGGTCTTCCCGCGAAGCCTGTTCGGGGACCGGGGCACCGGTCTCGACAGCGGCGTCACGCTTGCGCCGGGATTCGGCAGATACCGTGTCCAGTGCGCGCACAGACCCTCGACGCCCGTGCTTGCCCATATCTCGAAGGAAGGCCACGGATTCATCCATCCCGATCCCGGACAGGCAAGAAGCCTGACGGTACGCGAGGCCGCGAGACTGCAGACCTTTCCCGACGACTACTTCTTCGAGGGAAACCGCACGGCGCAGTACACCCAGGTCGCGCGCTCGATTCCTCCATGGATCGCCAAGCAGGTGGCCGGGATAGTGCACGGCATACTGGGCGTGCCTTGATCCTGCATGCGAGATGGCACATGCAGGAGATAATCCGGCATGCCGCCGCATGCTCTCCGAAGGCCTGCAGCAGGTCCTGTCTTCAGCAGGGCACATCCCAAACGGAAAGCGCGCCGTCACTGACTAAAACACGGGCTTGCCGGAAATAGCTGCCAGCAAAGGATCCTCCACGCCAATCGTGTGCGGCATCAGGCTGAACTCGAAGAAGGAAGGGTCGAACGACAGGGACTCGACGCTTGCTCCGGTGGGGAGGTGGACCAGCGCATCGAGTATTTCAGCGAGCTTCGGCCCCACGTCTCTGGCAATCCTGAAGACGGCCGCGTCTTCTGTCACATGGAAAAGGCGATAGATGTCGTACGGTATTCCGCTGTGCACGGCATGCCGGATCTCTGCGACTGACATGTAGATCGGCCTCTCGAAAGGTCCTGACGTGCTCTTTGCATCGATATGACGCTCGGCATGGGTGCCATGCGAGAACCTGAAATCGAAGGGCGATATCGCGTTCGCTCTGGAAACCCACTCGTATTCTCCGGAACCCGGGAAACGGTAGAGCGACTCGAAATACCCGTTCAACAGCTCCTCGCCCCAGCGTCCCGTCCGTTCCGCCGAGGCCTTGGCAGCCATGAAGGCCTCCGGATCCATTCCTCTTCCGGAACGACGCGCGTTTATCTCTTCAGCGACCCTTGCATTCCCCTGGCCAACCTCTTCGAGCAGGCCGTCCTCCAGCCAGTCAAGGATCGGATGATCCTTCGGAAGCACGCATTCGAGAATCGCGTCCTCGATTTCCCGAAGCGACAGTGATCGCATCGAGTCGGCCACGTCGGGCATCAGCTTGTCGAATACCTTGTAAAGACACTGGTCCAGTTCATGGGACCTTGCGATCAGCACCACATTGACGGCGACTGGCAAGGGGCATCCAATGAATTCCATGACAGCCAGATCATTCGGGGCCAGCACGTCATACCGTTCGGGATCGTCAACCGGGGCGTCAACGCACTCTCCGTTCAGCCTTATGTTCTTGGCGTCCCGCTTGACCTTGCGCGCCAACGAATGAGGTTCGGCCCCGCCCGGCCCGACCAGGGTAAGGTCAACGTGCGCCGCATGCTTGGGCAGTGACTCCAGCAAGGCGCGCAGATCAGGAAAGAATTTCCCCTCCATGATCTTGACATCCAGGTTGAACCCCTTCTGATTGGTTCCCGGATGGTCAAGAAAATAAGTCTTGAAAAGAGAAAGATCAGAGGCCCTCAGCCTCTTCAACGAAAACATTCTCGGCATTCCCCCTCCTTGAGAAATTTTCTATTTGCCGACCGCCTTTTCGAAACCCCAGATGCAGTTTCGAAGATTCACGCAGAATCCTAGCCCATCAGTTCGCAAGCCATCCGCAAGTTGATGGGACAAGGCTGTTTCACAACGATGAAAAATGATATTGACGTATTGTTACACGACACTGGTGCTGTGGATACCGACATCTGAGCAGGCACTCTCTCTATTCATCGGCCTGCCTGCCAGCTGGCGGCGCATCGGAGACGCCGTCAAGCAAATGCAAGATGTTCGTGGAACGGTTCAACGGCTTCTTTCGCAAGCCGACTGCAGGCACGGGTCGGCCGGAGATGCGCTACTTCCCGGACGTCGGGCCGGACGCAGCCTCGAGCGAGATGCGCGCCTTGCCGGGATTCGAGGCCGACGACGGGGGACTGTACTGGCGGCGACGCGGCTGACGAGCCGCGGGCTGCTTGGGCCGCGTTCGCCCGGCTACCGGAACGTGTCTCACCGCCTGCGCCAAGCGCTCCAAGAACTGGGACGACCGCGTCTCGCACTCCCAGACGGTGATCACTGTCCATCCTGCCGCTTCAAGCGCGTCAGCCGTCCTCCGGTCTCGCCCGACGTTGGCCGCGAACTTCTTTTCCCAGAACTCACGGCGCGTGGCCGGCGTCGTCGCATACCGGCAACCGGGATGGCGATGCCAGAAGCAGCCATGCACGAACACGGCGAGACGTCGTCCGGGAAACACCAAGTCGGGCTTCCCAGGAAGCGTGCAGTCATGCAGGACATATCGGAGTCCCGCGGAATGCAGATAGCGCCGCACCACCATCTCCGGCTTGGTGTCCTTGCCGCGGATCGCGGCCATCATCCGGCTGCGTGTTACCGGATCGACTATGTCTGTCATGCCCGTCTCTTGTAGGCCCATGCCTGTCCAGCACAAGCAACCGCCCCTAGCGGCACCACTGTGGCGAACGACGTGCCCCCCCCCCGTTTACCGGGGCAGCAACGTCGGTTCGAACGGATGCTGGGTTGCCGGCTCGCAAAAGCGCCAGGAACTGCAGGGCTTGCGGCTGCTGGCTGTCTACGGCGTGTGGCAGGGTCAAGGCAAAGTGCACCACCTCATCGCCCGGCGGCTGCACCACCTCACGCCACTGCTGAGGCGTCTGGCGAATAGGAGCCGAGATTTCAAACGGCATGGAGCAGAACTGGCTGCCGCATGGCGTGACAAATTCACGCTGCCATCACAGGGGCTCTTACTGAAATGCCGGTGCTTCGTCACAAGGAGCTACTCCGGTGTGAATGGGCCACGTCGCAAGAGAGGTCGGCGCCAACTGCACGTAGCGAACCTCTATCCTTCGTTCTGAAACTGCACTTCTTTGAAAGACTAGGTAGATTCCTCAGATTGCGGGCGCCTCAATTCGCAACGAAAAGCCAAGCTCGACACTACCTATTTCAGCGGCCCATGCATTAAAGCGCGCACCACTCGTGTCAAGTTATCAAGATGCATCTTACCCAGTTCGGCCTTATGTGTTCTGCAGGAACACAGTGCCACAATGCGCCCTGGGAAACCACAAAGCCTTTCCGTTCAGCTCTCTCAGCACTTGATAAAATATCACCGTACCAGACGGCACCGAGACGGTTCCCAGATAAACAAAACAAGCCGCATAGCGGTAAATTATTTCCCCAAGAATCCTTTACCTTGATCGGATTTTATGAGATATATTCATCGGATCTCTGCATCACTGCTGGCGCCGACGCATACGAGGCAGGCTCCGATTTAGCGCTCAGGCGGTTTCTCCAGTTCCCATCTGACGACAGTGGTCACCACCTGATAAGTATTGTAAATAAATGACTTCAATAAAAGCACGACGTACACCGACCATGCAGTGATGAAAGTTAGCAAGACCGATGCGACGAGTGCCCGGACGTTGCTTTTCGAATAGAACCATTCCTCTGCAATCCTCTCTAGCAAGTAGGCCGCAAGTCCTCCGGGCTGACCAAAAAGTTGGATGCAAAGGCAAAAAAATAGAAACGCGATGTAGTGAACAAATGTCAGCACGAAGGCGTTTAAATTGTATTTCAAATAGCTTTCGCCAGTATTTTCATACTCCTGCTTTGCCATTTCAACAAAAATGTCGACCTTGGTGATAGTGACAAACACCGTGAAACCAGCGACCAGAAATCCAAGAATCGATGTTGCGAAGGCAAAATCTGCATCCACCACCTTTCGGAAGTGGGAGAATATTTTCCCAGGATCACTTCTAGTATGCCAACACCAGAAAGCCGCACACAACAATGCAACAAGCGTCAGCACACGGTTGAACCAGCTCCCAGGGAACTTAAACGAAAGAACGTACAGCGAGAGAAGTGTTTTCTCTCTCGTAAGATCCTTAGGCTCAATCTTCATTGTTTGTGACCATTTGACGAACTACCGCTAGGCGCGCTTCTTGGCGATCCGCTGCGGCAGGCTCGCCTGCAATCAAACCAGATTTCCGCGCACTCATAAATTCTTGGAAAAGCCTCCTTGCGGCAGCCACTGGTTTTGAAGGAAGATCTTGAACAAATCGCACAACGCGGAAATCGTCGTTACTCCCGCTCAATTGCTGTCCGTCCTTGTCCTTTCCCGAAAACTTTAGCTCTGCATTGCCGTCGGCGGCCGCCTCAGCATGGCTTGCAGCAGTCGCCTTGCTAAGGCCATCTGAATTTTTATAGGTAAGCGCAGATGTAGACGCGCCCAGCTTTTCTGAGTTACCCCGCATCGCCTTGAAGAAACCTTCATTATTAATCTCATTGTTTGGCTTAATGAGCCGAATTGTCATTGACTGCAGTGTTTTAAATCTCTTTATAAACTCTTCAATGGACTCTTGGCTCGCTAACGGCACGATCTCAAGCGTTGGCCGAGGGAAATCGGCCAGTAGCGCCACCTTCGTTACGCGCTCCCTTTTCTCGAAGGAAGAAGCTTGTGCATCCGCCTTACACTCCTCGTACACGGCATGGATGTAGGTTGAGTGTGTTCGACCAATGAACTGCTGCAACGTTGACCGCAATGTCTCAAGGCTCGGCGCTCCTTTGTACTCCGAACAGTAAATTAACTTATGTTGTTCAAGAAGTAGCACGAAGAAGGCAGACGGCGAGGATTTGATTTTCTGATTGTTTGCGACAAGCTCGCCCTGGTCGAATATCTGCTGACTGTGCAGCACAGTGTCCTTTACAAAACGTCCGCAGACCGCTAGGACGCCATTACGCATCTCAGGCGCAAGGTCTATCACTCGGACATCATGCAGGAAATATGAATTGTCACCCCATTTTCTACTGAGTGGACTCATGAATGCCGGCAAGATAACAGTATCTACAAAATCCAACAGCTCTAGCGAGCCTGCACGGCAGACAAAATTTGCGAACTCAACGGGCCTGTGTTCGGCCATCATCACCCTCCTAAAGCTTGTTTAGCCAATTGTGAGGCATGGCGATGCCGAGCCCTGACGCAAGGCCCGCCCGTTCAGCATGACGGCTGCCGTCTGAGGCTGTGTAAAAACGCGGCTACCAAAGCGCCTCGCAGAACGACGACCCGCTAGAACGCTCCAGGTGCGATTTTTTGGAGGTCGCCAAGGGTCGAAGGACCCCTGAAAACGGCCGCCGATCGACTTTTCACACAGCCTCGGCTCCAAGCAGTCGCTAGGTCCTGCGGGTCGTCCTCCCCGGTGCCCGAGTACCGCTTGCCGCAGGTTCATGGAGTCTTCCCTGTGACCGTATCTATGACAGGTAGAAGGCGAGATGCGCCACCTCAACGCCCAGTGCCTGCAGGACGTCATGCAGCTACTAAGGCGACTGGTGATCGCCAAGCAGGATTTCAGAGATATGGCGCAAGACGTGAACATTTCACGTCTTGCGGCGCACACTAGGGCTAACCCAACATTCAGCTACCATGGAAAAATAGACTGAGTCAACCCACATGTGAAAAGCTAGGCTGAAGGATCTGTCGGTCTTACGCGGAGCGGCAATTTTTCAGCGGGCTCCTAAGCCGCTGCAGGATATACTAGTGGGAGATAGCCATAGCATGGCGAAACACCTGACAGTGCGTCCGCCGTCCATTGACCGCGTTTGGTCGTCACTGACAATGCCGCCTTAGACAAATATGACTGACGTGCGTATTACAGCAGTGCCGCGGGATTGGACGCCGACTTCGCTAACTGGGTTGTGAACAGAAGTCGTTAACGGCTTACCAAGCCGTGCCTCTCGCTCCCTTCGGAGTTGCAGGAGGCACAGAGAGCGAGGGCTTTCCCAGGCGAGGCGTGTATCGCTCAGCTCTGAGTTGGCTAAATTTATAATTTTTGGAGAATGATATGGATGTCCAATTCTTAGGAGCTGCACTCAAGGCCATCGCGGATGAAAACTGGACGAAGAGGCGGCAGCCGGTCTTCCTAAGCGCCCTACCGGGACTGTTGACGGCGCGCGGACTAGACAACTACAAGGAAGCCCTAACAACAGGCCAAACCCTCAAACTGTTTATCAGAGACAGTGGGCCGACGTATGGCTGCAGGTTGGTTGAACATCCCACCATGAGAGCCAAGCTAGCGCTCGTTCCACTAGACGTTCCGTTTGAATTCGATACTGAACCCCGAAAAGCAACCGAACAGGCAGATATCACGGCATCCGACGTTGAAACGTTTTTCAAAGTTCTTGCGTTTGTAGCCAATGATGGCTCAAATTTCATGCTGCCGGCCTCAGTCATCGCAAAACTGATTGCTATCAAGTGAAATGAAAATCCTTGTCGTCTTGGCGACCGATAAGAGACTGGCGAGCGAACTGTTCCTGGGCCGAGCTGATCAGATTTTGAATGGCCAGTTCCTTCCAAAGGAACTCAGGGACAAAACAACTTTTGTTCCCACAGTTTTTAATCCTAAGAAAGAAGCGCTAGATCTTGCGAACTTCTTGCTGGAGCAGAGCGCTAGCATGGACGCTGTTGCGCTGTTACTTGACAAGCGGTTGGCGCATGCGGCCCAGAATCTACACTCGTCGATATTTATTGGACACGTTGATTTTACTACTCACATACCTAGCGTCCAAAACTTTCTATCGGGTCAGGCAGCGCGACTCCTGAGAAACCTTGGATTCCTTTTGCTTGAGCTTGAGGAGGCGGTCTCATTTCAGGCCGCGATTTTACCCATTCGAAACTTCGATGCCGACGAATTACAGGAACTGGCTCGATTATGCCACGAAAGCACTGGCGAAGGCGATTTCATTGCTCGATCCACTGGTTTAATTCGGCAGATCGTCAAAAGACGGGGACCGCGTCTCCGTTCAAAGTACCCAGATCGCTATTTCAAGGACGATGCAGGTCGCCATTTCTGTTATGGATTTGAAGAGCATTCGCGTTTCGAGACGGGAGGTGAACACGATATTACGTGCCACCTCAATGGACTCTTCCGTTTTGGGAAACGCCTTGAAGATCAGCGGCACTTCAATGTGACCGCGGGCGACAACGATGGCGAGCGGATTTCCGTGACCTTTCAGAACTGCCACAGCCGACAAGTGGATATCACGAAGAGAACACACGTCAACATGTTCAGCAACGACTTCCACAAATGAAAAGCGGGAACCGACATTGTCGTTCCCGCTATTTCCTTTGCGCTTCGCTCAATTCCCACCCGCTGCGGCAATATATGGGAGTGACCACTCGGTTTTGCCCGGGGTATTTCCCGTATACCATCCATCACTTGCGCCCGTCCAAGCGTCCAAAATCTCTTGGAGCGTTGTCGAGACGGCCCGGTACGAAGGCTTGCGCACAGTTTAACACACTGAAGGCTACCATGCAGCGGCTGGGCAGCAGAAGGCGTTGGTAGCTGTCAGGAAGCCCATGTTTTCCGCAGTGATGCCGCACTTCTCAAATGCCCTTGGCAATGGCTTAGCGGTACATGCCAGCCGGACTCGGTGCATAGGCAGCGATCTGTTGCAACATATGGCGCCAAGGGTACTGGCACAGAACCTCGGCGACCAAGCCGCGGTGCTGAGCGTCATCGTGGCGTTTTGAGTCTGCGCCAATGTCTCGACGCCGCAGCAGGCCGCCGCGCATGCGGACTACGCCGCGCTGCTCGCCAGGGTCACCGCCACGGTGTCCGACCATCCGCTGCGCTACCTGCAGAACTTCGGCGGCATTACCGACTCCTTCCTCTACGAGCGCCCGGGACCGGGCCGGGTGCGGTTGCACCCCGGCGTGGCGTACTGCCTGTGCCGCTTCTACCCCCTGGTGCAGCAGCTTGCCGGCGCACACCGGATCACGCATATCAGGGCCAACCGGCGCAACCATGCCATCCTGGGCGACGCTAGGCGACCTGGAGGACTTCCTGTTCGCCACGTCCCGGCAGTCGCTGCAGCGCATGGGCGAAGGCCTACGCAGGCTCAACGGCGAGCGCTGCTTCTACTGCGGGCTCCCCCTGGGAGCGAGCGCCGACGTGGACCACTACGTCCCCTTCTCGCTGTACCCGCGCGACTTGGCGCACCGAGCCGCACACCGCGGGCACCTGCGACACCTTCTCGCTGTACCCGCGCGACCTGGCGCACAGTTTCGTGCTGGCGCACCCCGCGTGCAACCAAGTTGGACTTGCTCGCCGGGCGTGCGCATCTGCATCGCTGGCTTGAGCGGCTGGTGAAGCAGGCGGACGCCTTGTCGCAGGTCGGGCTGGATGCTGGCATGGCAGTGAACGCGGCCACGAGCCGGCAGGTGGCAGCGTGGGGCTGCGCCAGTGGCGCGGCCGGCGGCAGACATGCGTGGCTGGCGCGCTCGACGTACGAAGCGATCGGCCAGTCGTATTTGAATCTCCTGATGGTGCCGGCAACCAGCGCGAGCGCTGCGGCGTTGATGATGACTTTCCGGCCGCCGCGGGCCGCCCTTGCAAGTTACCCCCTGCCGCTGTGGACAACCCTGTGGCGTACCCGCCCGCGGCGCAGCCAAGTCGTTGATCCAGCAGGCACCACGCCGCTCTGCCTAAAAAACAGGCAGCAATGCCCTCGCCTTCCCGAAAGGGAATGGGTCGGAAGCACCAGGCCCCATGGGCGGGGCTGCTGCACCGCCGCCATGCGGCCCCGGCTCAGGGCAGCGGCCGGGCGGTGGCCAAGGCCACCACCAGCGCCACGTGCTCCTCGCCTGCAACGCCCATGGCTGTCAGCCAGACAGCCGACACGATGGCCAGCGCCAGCGTCACTGCAGCAACCGCACCGTGCTTGCCCTTGCTCAATTGCAGCCTCCTTGCACGTCGTCGTCTCGGGTACCGGCGCAAGCCCAGCTGGTTGCGCTGGCACCGTTGTACTGCTCAACGCAGTGCGCAGTAGGCGCGTTGACGCCGCTTGCGCCGGTCCCGCTTCAGCATTGCTGGCGCGGCATGCACAAGGCTACCGGCCGCCCGTCCGTGAACCGCTCGCGCAGGGCGCGGATTTCGCGTCGCAGCTGCGCCAGCGTCAGCTGCCCGCGCGAAGCCAGCCGCTCCAGCTCTGCAAACGCTGTCGCGTACTCGGGAGGGGCGAGATCGAAGCGCACGTGGGCGGTGCAGAGGTTGTCCATCGTTGTAGCGGTCGATGAGGTTGGCCCGGAGCTGCGCCCGGCGGAATGGGCCTGTGCGGCACAAGGCGGTGTGCGCGCGCCGCGGTGCTGCTTGTGCGGGCGGCGGTGACAGCGAGCTCGAGAGCATCGTAGGCAGGCCGGCCGCGCCCTGTCGTGCTGATTTGCCCTGTCGGGATTGCCCCTGCTGGGGCCACTCCCAAGCCCATGGCAAGGAGGTTGCACACACGCACGTGTCAGGGCTCGGTCGGTGTCTGTCCCAGGCGCTGTATCCGTGGCCGCAGTGCAAGGCGACAGTGCACGACAAAAGGCGTTGGCATCCAGCTCCCGGTCCTGGCTCGGGCCCGGCTGCGCTGGCACGGGTCATCGGGAAAGCCCAGCCTCCACACCGGGAACCGCGGCCATAGGATGGCATTGGGCGGCCAGGGCGGGCTTTTGATCCTTCCTGCGCGGTGTAGTACCCGTTGCTGGCCGCCCTTTGTCCATGCCGCTGCTGCCTTGCGCTGCAACCCCGAGCAGGTCGAATCTGGTTGCACCCGCACTCAAAGCCACGGCCGGTGAGACGGACCAGTCAACCCTTGGAGCCGGCAAGCTGCGCGTGCTCCCGCGCGATACCCGCGGCCTGCTCCATCAGCAGCGGCACCAGCTGCTGCGCACGGCGCCGCGGCAGCCGCTGCGCCATGGCGTTGATGCTCAGCGCGGCCACGGGCCGCTCGTCCTGGCCGAAGACCGGCACGGCCAGCACGTGCGTGCCCGGGATCACGCCGGTTTCCGTGAAAGCGTAGCGGCGCTCGCGCACTTCGCGCACGCGCTCCAGCAGCGCCGCGGCTGTGAGCCGGTAGCGTGCCAGCCGCCCCTCGTTGCGCTGCAGCAGCTGAGCGATCTCGGCGTCGGGCAGGAACGCCAGGATGGTGAGGCCCCCGACGCCCACGCCCAGCGGCAGCCGCGCGCCCACGGCCACCGCCATGACCTGGATCGGGTAGCTGCCCGTGCGCCGGTCCACGCAGATGGAGTCGGGCCCGCTGCGCAGCGTGAGCACGGTCGAGTCGCCAGTGGCCTCGCACACCCGGCGCAGGAACGGCTCGGCCACGGCGCGGATCGGAAACGGCGAGGCGCGCGCCATGCCCAGCAGCGTGGCGTCGCGCCCGATGAGGTAGCGCGTGCCGCGCGGCGAGCGCTCGGCCAGCCCTTCCTCCACCAGCACCTGCAGCATCCGGTGCGCCGTGGGCCGCGTCAGGCCGCACTGGGCCGCGATGTCGGCCAGGCTCGCGCCCCTGTCCTGGGCCGCGGCCAGCGCACGCAGCACGGCCACCGCGCGGCGCAGGCTCTGCGCCCCCTGCGTGGCCTTAACCGCTTCCGCTGCATCGCTCGACATGTCCATATTGTGGAATGAATCGGCGGTTTCACGCCCGCGTCCGCGCCCGCAGTCCTAGCCTGGGGCGCAGGTCGATTCAGGAGCCAGACCGTGAGACTTCGACAGGGCTACGATGTGGTCGTGGTGGGCGGCGGCACCGCGGGCGCCATCGCGGGAATCGCCGCGGCGCGCACCGGCGCGCGCACGCTGCTGGTGGAGCAGTACGGCAGCCTGGGCGGCGTGCTGGCGCTGGGCATGTCGATGAAGGGCGTCCACGACGGCGCGGGCCGCGCGGCGCTCGGCGGCATCGGGCAGGAGCTCATCGAGCGCGCGCGCGCCATGGAAGGTGCCACCGCCGTGTCCGCGCATCCGCGCCACGGCTCCGTCATGGGCCAGGACCCGGAAGCGCTAAAGCTGTGCCTGATGGAGATGGTGCGCACCTCGGGGCTGCAGGTGCTGCTGCACAGCTTCCTGGTGGACGCGCTGGCGGACACAGGCCATGTCCAGGCCGTGCGGCTGGCCAACAAGGCGGGGCTGGAGATCGTGCCGGCGCGCTGCTTCGTGGACTGCACGGGCGACGCCGACCTGGCCGCCACGGCCGGCGCGCGTTTCGTCTTCGGACGCGAGGGCGACGCCAAGGTGCAGCCGGTGTCGGCGATCTTTCGCGTCGGCGGCGTGGAGCTGGAGCGCACCTGGGCCTACCTGGAGGCGCATCCGGAAGACTTCGAGACGCCCCCGGGCTACATCGGCGACGAGTACAGCGTGGCGGCCTTCCGCAGCAAGCCGGGCGTGGGCGTGGCAGGCTTTCGCGGCCTCATCCGCAAGGCGCGCGCCGCGGGCGACTACACCATCCCGCGCGAGGACATGGGCTTCAACCCGCTGCCCGGGCGCCGCGAGGTCACCATCAACATCACGCGGGTGCACGGCATCGACGCCACCGATCCCGACGAGCTCACGCGCGCGGAGATCGAGGGCCAGCGGCAGATCCTGGAGGGCGTGCGCTTCCTGCGCCAGTACGTGCCGGGCTTCGAGCACTGCTACGTTGTCTCCAGCCCGTTCCAGATCGGCGTGCGCGAGACCCGCCGCATCCAGGGCGCCTACGTGCTCACGCGCGAGGACGTGCTGGCCGGGCGCGACTTCCCGGACCAGGTGGCGCGAGGCGCCTACCCGCTGGACATCCACGACGTCGGCCAGGGTGGCGCGGCGGCCGCGGGCCAGGTCGCGGGAGGCGGAACGGACCTCTCGCGCCTGGAGCGCTCCTACGGCATCCCGGCACGCTGCCTGGTCGCGCAGGGCGTGGACAACCTGCTGGCCGCGGGCCGGGCGCTGTCGGCCACGCACGAGGCGGCCGGATCCGCGCGCGGGCAGCCAGTGTGCATGGCCACGGGCCATGCAGCGGGCGTCATGGCGGCGCTGGCGGCCCTCCACAGCGTCGCGCCGGCGCGGCTGGATGTCGCGGCACTGCAGGCCGAGCTGCGCCGCCAGGGCGCCGTGCTCGAGAGGAACTGAAAGGCAAGCCCCAACGAAAGGAGACCCGCCATGCAGCGCAGAACCGCTCTCTTCCTGCTGGCCGCCGCGGTGCAGGCCCTCGGCGCGGCCCCCGCGGCCCAGGCCGCCGACTATCCCGCCAAGCCCATCCACATCGTCGTGCCCTACCCGCCGGGCGGCTCGGCGGACCTGATCGGCCGCATGGTGGGCGAGCGGCTGGCGCAGTCACTGGGCCAGCCGGTGGTGGTGGACAACAAGGCCGGCGCCAGCGGCTCCATCGGCAGCGATGCCGTCGCCCGCGCGACGCCCGACGGCTACACGCTGCTGGTGGCCATCTCGGACACTCATGCCATCAACCCGGCGGTGATGCCGCGCCTGCCCTACGACCCGCAGAAGGACTTCGTGCCGGTGGCCCTGATGGCCACGCAGCCAATGCTCCTGGCCGTCGGACGCAACATGCCCGCGCGCGCGCTCGGCGAGCTCGTGGAGCTCGCGCGCCAGAAGCCCGGAAGCCTGACCTACGCGTCCAACGGCAAGGGCGGGCTGCAGCACCTGGCCATGGAGCTGTTCAGCCGCGCGGCCAAGACCAGGCTGCTGCACGTGCCATACAAGGGGGCCGGGCCGGCGCTGTCGGACGTGATCGGCGGCCAGGTCGATGCGCTGTTCATCAGCCTGCAGGGCGCGGGCAGCAACGTCGCCGCGGGCAACCTGCGGCCGCTGGCGGTAGCCGCCGAGCGCCGCCTGACGGCGCTGCCGGACGTGCCCACGCTGGCCGAGGCCGGCTATCCGGGCCTGGCCATCACGCAGTGGTACGGCCTGATGGCGCCGGCCGGCACCCCGGCGGCCATCGTCGAGCGCCTCAACCGTGAGGTCAACGCCGTGCTCGCCTCGCCCGAGGTCGCGGAAAAGCTGAAGGCCGCCGGCACCGAGCCCGCCGGTGGCAACCCGGAGCAGTTCCGCGGCTTCCTCGCCGGCGAGGCCCGCAGGTGGGCTGAGGTCGCCGCGTCGGTCGGGGCCCGGCTGGAGTAAGGCAGCCCGGCCGGGTCTTGCCGCTGCGGCCCATGGGTCCCCTCCGAAGGAGGGCAGCCTATTCGTTGGGAGCCAGCCCGGGCAGGAACTCGATGCCGGTGCGGCGTACCAGTTCCGGGTAGCTGATCGGCTTGCCCGCCCTCGCCTCGTTCTCGTTTTCCAGCCAGTGCGCCCAAGCCCGGTTCGAGCCGGCGTCGTAGACCAGCTTGTAGAGCTGCTTGGGCACCCACACCCGGCCCTTGCCGATGACCTGCGCGCCCGCGCTGGAGTACACCGGCCCGGTGAAGACAAACACCGGGCCCTTGGCCCGCCGGACGTACTGCCGCGTGGCGTTTTCGAGATCGGCCCAGGGTCCACGGTTGTTTTGCGGCGACTGGGGGACCATGTTCGCCAGCGAGAACGATTGCGCCATGGCCGTGGGGGTGGGCATGTCGGCCGCGGGCGCCATGTGACCGCGGTCGTAGCCTGAGCCCTTGTAGTCCTCCAGCGTGGCGCGCTCGCCCTGTGGCAGCCGGGCGTCGGCGAAGAACTTGTTGGTCCGCTCCTCGTCGGCGGCGTCGGCCAGCTGCGCCGCGGTGAGCTTTTCCACCACGAACACCGGCGTCTTGGTGCGGCCCGAGTGCAGCACGGCGAAGGCGTCGTAGCAGAGGTCGCGGGGCATCCTGGCCTGCAGGTCCGGCACGCGCGGCAGCTCGCCCGGGAAGAACTTCCGGCACTCCTTGAAGCCGGTGACGGGCTCGGCCTTGGGCGCCGCAGCGACGGGAGGTGCGGATGCCGGGCCCGGCGTCTTGGGCTGGGTGGTGCGGGTGTCGCAGGCGGAAAGCGCGACAGCAGCGAGCAGGGCCGCCGCGAGCAGGTTCGTTTTCATGGCTCGCCATTAGACATGCCGCCCCACGAGTCAGTGACGCTCCATGCCCGGCTGATGATGGCCCCACACCGCTGCTGGGACGGTTGGCAACCAAGAGCCGCGATTTCAGGTAATTGGGTGTCACGCTGACTACCCGGACTCGGCCAGTTTCGGTACTTCGAAGCCATGGGTTGAGCGCCGCCTTTAGGCTGGTTGCAGACATTCAGTCGTAAGTACCGTCCGGCCCACCTATGCCAATTGTAATCAGCGACTTTTATTGTTGCGCCGGGGAAGCGATTGCATTATTCTGCAGGCGCCTGTACTGTCACAAAATTAGCAAGCCATAGAATATTATTAGGTCGGCAATATGAGGAATTGCATGCTGCCGTTTGGGTGTTTGTAGACATCAAACGCAGCAACGCCTTGCCCTGTGCAATATGAATAGCTTTGGCTGCCGCATCAATACCTTCCAGCATGATTCTTATTGATTGAGGCATTAATTCTCTGCTTCTGCGCGTCGCTAAGCCCTTCGATGGCACCGAATACTCTCTCAGTATTATGCGTAAGCGCCTTTAAAATAGGTAAGGGAACTTGATATTTGCCGGGACCCAAAACACCATTTTGAAGCGCCACTCGACTGCTGCGGTAATTTCCCTCCAAGGGCGTAAGGCCAAATATTAGCAATCGACCCAATTTTGCATATACAAAAGGTTGTCGGTGATCGCTTATAACATCCACATCAACAGCGCGCTGCAGAAAACGCTGAAAATTATCAGACGTTAGTCCTACGACGTTACCGACCCCAAGTATTAGGTTCTTTGAGAGAATCACTGTGTGGCACGATGCAGCTCCCGGCTTTCTTTCTTTGCCCAATAAAAAAGCTCGCCATTCGCGCTCTATATTTTCTACGTTTCCTTTAAACTGCGGAGCGACGGAAATAAAAGCATTGAATCGCCATACAAGAACTCGCCATAGCACAGAGATAGCAAAACGGGAGTACTCTTGGCCGTATCGAATGACAGATTGTAGGCCGGTAGTTATAGGCAGATAAACTTGCCGCGACACGCTGCTCTCCCATGTGCTGAATAGCTGTTCGCATGCATCACATAGAAGTTCCTGTTTAAATCCATCTTGGATTCGTCTTGCAGGATTATCCAAGCTGCGCAAATACCCGGTAAGCGAGCCAGTCTTCATACTCGAGAAGACAAAGTGTGGAACAATATGACTTATGCGCAGAGGTTGGCTGCTATTGCACAATGCGCACGTTTTTATCGTTGCCGCAGTCATGTCAAGCGATCCAATATGTGGGCTTCGATGTTGGACGAGCGTCCTCAAGAGTTAATCATTGCCATTAGAATTTCTGCATCGTTCTCGGCAAGGTCATCAAATGGAAATGGTGTACCCATAACTTCGTTGTGCACAATATTCACAAAATTCTGCAGGACCTCGAAATATTTAATGTCCTCCCCTGGATTAAATTCCCCAAGCGGGTTTCCGCTAAGTATTGCAGCCAAATCATTGTGCGAAAGAAGCTGATTTCGAGGCGCACGCAGTTGTTTGGAAAAAGAGCTTAACTGCCCTGCAAGTCTTTCCAACTCTAAGGATATAGCGGGACTCCACCCGCCAAACTTAACGATATAGTCGATGCCTAACGTTATGTTTCCTGAAACAACTGCACCATCATGGAGCTTTGCTATTTGGAGGATCGTGTACTCATGGCTTATTTTTCTTAATCTTTCAAAAGCGTGTGCGCCTTTTGATTGCAGAAGCTCTGGTGTGCGATGATTGTCATCAAAAAGCTCTCTATGATTGATCCATACTTGGTAGGACCAGTCGCAAAGCTTGCAGAACTCTTCAACGATGCGAGCCGAAAGTGCTGACATTTTATGTTCCCCTGTGCAAAAGCGATGTTGGGCCGCAATAGTATTTATAAATATCAGTTTTTCGCGGCAACAAAATAACGAAGGTTCGAGGCAGGTTCCTTTGTATGCTTGCACTACAGAAAAAATCTAACCGAATGTCACTTTACAAGCCTGATCGTCCAGACTTGAACGACCAGACTGCGCTTCAGAAAGGGAGCCGCTATCAGCATTAGCGCATCAGGCCTGTATTGAAGATTTTTATGTATTTTCGACACTCCAACCGCCAGCGGCCTCCATATTCTCGCGGAACCTGTGTAGCACTTGAACAACAATGTCAGTTATGGCGCTGTTTTGCCTTTTTTCTGATTTGTTGTCGCTCTTTTGACTGTCGCGCCAATTATCACTAAGCCGGCAGCCATCGTAATGTATGCGGAAGGCTCAGGCACAGGAGTTACCGGACTTAAAATCATTGATACACGTGCCCCTCTTTCGTTGAAACCAAATGCAGTTATTAGGCCTGAATCATTTATGCCGGTGGCATGAGTTATAGTCCATCCTTCAGGCTTTATTGATATATTGTTTAAGTTATACATACCTCGAAAATAAACAAAAGCTTTATTGCTCGACTCTCCTACCACTACACCTTTTTCGTTAATGTCGCGTGCCCTTGTCTCCGGGCCGCCAAAAACATCGAGATTGTCATTGCGGATTGCAAACCCCTGATTTGTTATGCCTTGGGAAAACTGTCCCCAACCAACAATATCTCCGTGATTATTTATTTCTGCGGCGACGCTGCTTCCAGAAAGATTCGGAAAAATGTCAACCATTGCTCCATTTGAGTACAGGAACGCTTTCGATGTAAAGGCTGCGCCATTTGAGGAAGTGCCAACGACCTCATTTTTTGAGTTGATTCCATATGCAATGCTAAAGTCTCCCCCAAGCGTGCCAAGATCAGACCTTTCCCCATTGCTATAGAGAAAAGCTCTCGCGATGCTGCTCGTGTTATAATAGTATCCTGCAACTGCTCCTTTGTTGTTTATATCCTCGGGGATTGTTAGCATTCCAGGATAGCCAATATTTTCTATGGCGCCTGAGAAGTACTTGTAAGCACTCCCGCTTTTGGAGACTACTATTTCAGATTTGTCATTGATGCCATAGCCTATGCCGGCATCTAAATCACCTCCAGTGACTCCCGAGTTGGTGCGGAAATTATATAAGAATGCGCTGTATTTTGTTGGATCCGTGTAGGCGTATCCGGTAACCTGTCCTCGATTGTTTATTGCGTATGCTTCAACTGCGGTCATCCCGTTTAGGACTATTGGATGAGCCTCATATAGCGGCTTGGCCATTGCGGGCTCATGACCAATTGCCATCGCGCTCAATGCACTCATTGCGACCAAAGAGATTCTGCCACAATACTTTTTGTTGAGAGTCATAATGGCTGCTCCGTTCTCCGGTGAAAGTAAACACCCGACCCTGAATTGTGTTATTTCTCAGCGCCTCTTGAATAGAGGTAGCTTAGATGGATACGGCAACCACTATAGAGAGCGTGAGTTTGTCAATGATATAGGATTGAAGGTTTTTATGTACCCCGTGTCTAGGGCAGTTGATTTATTGACCGCGTGCGCCTCCCGGCGTGCAAGCGCCCAATTATTTTTATAAATTAGTTGCGCGTATTGATATCCATCTTTGAGATAAATTGATCATTTTGACGCAATACCAAGCAACTAAAATTACACTAATGCAAGACAGATCTAGAGAAATTGGTTCGGCCAACAGGTGTCTTGCAGTCGACCTATTGAACTCTGCTTTTCTAATGTGATCCGCATTCATATATCAATGCGGTAGCTAGAACAAGTCAACAACTAAACGTTGCTATCGGTGGATTCAATGAGTGTCGGAATATAATTAGTTGCGCGGTTTGTAAATCCTGGACGGACGGCAGCTTCCGCTGCGAAGCCGCTATTCGTGATGGCGAGTTAGAAGCCGGCACCGGGCACGAAGCGGGATTTTGGCGCGGTCCCCAGTCCACCTCCGCACGATCCTTCCTGTCTGCCGACCTTGTTGTTCTCGCCGCTGGCACGGCTGAGTCTTTTTCAATTTGACGACGGCTGATTCTGGCTTGGCGTGTCTGCCGGCGCAGCGGCCACCGCCGCCAAGAGATCCAGCGCCCGCTGTCCCATGTCCCGAGGCACGAAGAGGTGGTCATGGTGATAGGCCGCCACGGCGTGGCACGGGATGCCGGCCTTGGCCAGTACTGCGGAAACCGCCGCCAGGAACCCCACGGCGTCCAGCGACGAATGAATCGTGAGCGTGATCAGGGCCGATTCGAACTGGTAAGGCACGCCAGCACGCTCAGCCTCGTCCAGCGCCACGATGGCGCTGAGCCCTTCGGCTTCACGGAATGTGGCAATGGGCGCAAGGCCGGCGGGCAAGTAGTTGCCCGCGAAGCTGCAGAACACGAACGTGCCGGGCTGCAGTTGCGGCGTCATGTGCCGCAGCAGCGTCCGCAGGTCGCGCTCGCCGACCACGCCGTACTCGCCTTAGTTCCAGGGCTGCTCGGATGCCGGCCAGCCGTCCGCGTCGGTTTCGATTGCAGGCGCCGGCGCGCGGTAGTCGCCCGGCCGAGCCGGCGCATCGGGTTTCCGCGGCGGCTGCTCTGCGCCGGCCACCGCTTCGCGCTTGCGCTTGACCTGGTACGCCGTAAGTACCCGGCTTGCCACCAGGTCGAGCGCCGGCCGTGGTTGGCCTTCGCGGTCGGTCCAAACCTTGGGCGTCAAGGTTCCCGCCAGCGACACTGCATCGCCGTCCGACAGCGCCAGCAGCGCCGCCTGAGCGATGGCATCGAAAGCCAGGACGTTCACAAACAGCGTCTCGCCGCCGCTGGTGGCGGCACGGACCTTGGCCGTCACAAAAGGCTTGCCACTGTTGTTGCCCACGCGCTGCTCAGGCCGGCCATACACCTTGCCCGAGATGAGTGCTTCGATCATTGGTGCGCCCCTCCAGATCGTTACTGCAGCCACAAGGTAGCGCACTTCACAGCGTCGGAGTCGTCTCGACCGCCCTATTTCGGGATATCACGCCGGTGAAATAAACGCCTGCGCCAGCCTGCTCAACGGCATGACACAAGCTCGGCCACAGGAAATCGGCCGCGGCGGGAAATTGACCTCGGCTCGCTGCACGGGCCGCGGATGATTTGCTTGGACGGCACGGGCGCCGTCTCTGATCCTTTCCAACGCGTTCAGGTCTGGTTGGGGCCAACCTCGTAGACCGGCGTGCTCAGGTCGTTGCGGTTGCACCCCCAATGCAGCTGTACGCGACGGCATCGGCAACGGGGTGCCTCGCACACAGGGCAAGCAGCTGGGTTGTGTCAGCAGCGCTGGAATGCCAGATGAACGGTGGCCGCTCGCCGCGGTCCAGCGCCAGCTGCAGCCGTCGCAGTCCACCACCGAAGCGACTCGGCCTGCCGCCCATTGTTAGATCTCTGGTCGGCACGTTGCCTGCTGAAAGCCCTTGCCTGAAACCACCATGTTGCTTTTCACGCTGCTGCACCTGCTCGTCTTCCTGGCCGGAGTCGCGGCCATGGAAGTCATGACTTGGGCGATGCACCGCTGGGTGATGCATGGCCCGCTGTGGTGGTGGCACCGCTCGCACCACGATCCGGGCCGCGGCGCCTCCTTCGAGCCCAACGACCTGTTTGCCCTGGTCTACGTGGCGCTGGCCATGGCCCTGTTCTGGATCGGGCTCGACGTGCAGTGGCGGGTGCTGTGGTGGATGGCGCTGGGCGTCACGGCTTACGGGCTGCTCTACGTGCTGGTGCACGAGGGGCTGCTGCACCGGCGCACTCCCCTGCCCCTGAAGGTCCGCCACGGCTACCTGCTGCGCCTCGTGCAGGCCCACCTGCTGCACCACCGCACCCACGAGCGCGATGGCGCGGTGGCCTTCGGCTTCCTGTGGACCCCGCCCGAGCGGGAACGACCACAAGGCCGGCGGCGTGGACAGCGCCATGGCATACCGGAGCGCAGCACCAGCGCCTTTTCCTGGCGGCCACCTCGCTAACACACGGAGCGCATTTCGGCGCGGCGGTGCCAAGACCACGGACCGTGCTACAACGCCCGCAGTGAAACCGTGGCCGAGAAGCCCAGCTTCCGGCAGGCATGGAAAGCGCGGCGCTTCTGCTTGATCCCGGTCCAGGCCATCTTCGAGCCCAACTACGAATCGGGGCACGCGGTGCGCTGGCGCATCGCCCGCCAGGACGGCTGCCCTTCTTCCTCGCCGGCATCTGGGAGGAGGCGCAACGCCAGGAGCAGCCGCTGTGGTCGTGCTCCATGCTCACCATAAACGCCGATGAGCACCCGCTTATGCGGCGCTTTCACAAGCCCGGCGACGAGAAGCGCTCGGTGGTCGTGGTGCCACCCGAGCGCTGGCAGGACTGGCTCTACGCCGACGAGCAGCAGGCCCGGGCACTGCTGCAGCCGTTCGACCCCGAGCAGTTCACCGCGGAGACGGCGCCACGGCCGGCGGCCAAGGCGGCCAAGGATCAAGTGGTAAAGGACGACCCGGCCACATGAAGGACGGCTCGGTAAGGGGCGGAACTGGCGATGTTGGAATGCCGACCGCTTGTTACGGACTCCTCATTTCTTAGAGGCAATCGCCCAGAGAACATCCATCGCGTGATCGCGCTGGCTGTGCGGCACGAATAAATGATCATGATGAAAAGCTGACACAACGTTGCAAGGTATATTTTGCCTCGCCAATTCATTACTGATAACGGCGATAAATCCAACGGCATTCAAGGCGGAATGCACAGTAAGTGCAATCATCGCGCACTCATATTGATACTCCAAGCCCATTGCGCTGGCTGCCTCGCTCTCCAGTATTACCGTTACCCCCTCTGACTCTTTGAAAGTACAGAGCGGCTCAATCGGCAGCGGAAATTTCTCATGAGGGACGCAACAGTACACAAACGTGCCTGGATGCAGCGTCGGCGCCATTGTCTCGCAAAGCACAGCTAGATTCATTTCTCCAAGCATTTTTGTTCCGAAGTTTGTTGACCAAGTACTGCAAGGCTCGGCATTGTCTTTGTTGAAGCCATGCAAACGTGTCATGTGCGTCACCTGTTTAGCGAAGCTAACCCACACTAAGGTTTGCTAAACAAGCAACCAATGCCAGCTCCGCTCAGGTACACCATCAACTCCCGCTCCACGAGCAACTATCAATCTGTTTGCAAGCAGATAGGAGTAAAAGATGGTGACAGCTAATGCCGTTCTTAACGATCTTACGGCATTTCGCTCTGAGCTGCAAAAACAACAAATACCGTACCAGCATCTCTTGAAACTGGCTTGGTGGCGTCCCTTATGTGATGTAGCAGTGGATTTGCTCGTTGTTGCATTGGCCGTTGCTGCAGTCGTTTATGGGAGCTGGTGGCTGGCTCCTCTGGCGCTCGTTGTGATTGCTAACCGGCAAAGAGCGCTTGGGAATATCCTTCACGACGCCGCACATCGCAACTTGCACCGGAAGCGGCTGGTTAACGACGGCATTACAAACGCGTTGATTGCGCCGCTGGTATTCGCTGACCTGACGGCCTACCGCGACACCCACTTCGAGCATCACTTGCAGCTCGGCCATCCAAGCAGAGATCCAGACTACCTCGCCCGCCTTCCTGGTTGCCAGGTGTCTCCGTTGAGAAATTACGCCAGGCTCGCATTTTCCCTACGGCAATGGCGGGGATCGATAGCAGGGCACCTTGAAAATAGCAAGGTGCCGTTGAGCCGGAGGCTCTACATCGTTGGCTGGTGGATCGTTTTCGCTGGACTTATCCATGCGGCAGTGGGTCCTAAGTGCCTGGCCGCCTTTCTGATGCTGTGGATATTGGCCCGCGCCACTGCATTCCATCTCATCACGATGTTCAGAGAAATGTGTGATCACTTCGGTTTTACAGGGACTGGCGTGTTGTCGTTCACTCGTGACATCGTCCACGGCAACGCCTGGTATTTGCTGATCCACCCTCGGAACAACGGCTACCACTTGACCCACCATCTTCTTCCTGCCGTCCCCTACTACAACTTACCGGCTGCACAAAAGCTCTTCGCTGAAGTTCCCCTGTACAGGCAAAAAGGAAACGTCTTCAAGTCTTATTTACTCGGCCCCACTCCTGTTGCGAGTGGATGGCAAACGCATGGGTGAATCATGGAACGTGCATTGAATGCTCTTCAGGTTGCGGCGCTGCTGGTATCCGCTAGCTACGGCATCGGCTTCCTTTTTGGTTCGGGTGAACTCGCGGTATCACATGGCATGGCGGGCAGCATTTACGGCTTGAGCACTGCATTTGGAATGTTGCTGCTCGCTGTCTTTGCCGCCCGGCTGTGGCATGGCGGCTTGCCCATCTGGGATCTTTTCGGTCGTGCATACGGCGGCGGCATGAAGAACAGCGTTGCGCTTCTGTCGCTTGTCTGGATGGCCGGTGTACTGGCAGCTCAAATCCATGGTGGCGTAGCCATCATGAGACTCCTAGGCTTGACGGACTGGGTTTCTTACGGCGTGGTATTAGCCGGCATCTTTATAGCGTCCAGGCTCAACCTCCGTCTTGCATCGACCATCTTTTCTCTCTTTCTCCTAGCCAGCGGGTTGGTTCTCGTATATGCCGTGGTCTCCGGCCATGCTGGACAGATTTACATGGAAAGCCCTTCACGGCTTGTGACCGACCTTGGCACATTTCAGCCTTGGACAGCCATGTCCATTTTCATTGCCGTTGTCGCCCTGGTGTGTACCGGGGCTGACTATCACCAATTCCTCCTTGCTGCGCGCAAATCCTCAGCAGCAGTGTGGGGCTGCCTGCTTGCTGGCATCTGTCTTTGCGCCGTCAGTTTCCTTCCGGCGTCGGTGGTCATCGGTCTTCAATCCGAAGGTGGCTTGGCCGGGCTTCAAGACAGCAAGCAAGTGATACCCTTTGCGTTGTCGCGCGTAGCGTCGCAAGCCGGCTCCATTGCAGCCGGGAATATTCTGCTCCTGGGTCTATCCGCAGCAGCGCTGGGCTCAGGCGCCGCGATCGTTAGAGCAATGACCAGCGCATTGGCTGCCGCAACGAAAGTAGAACGGACCGATGAAACTCCATGGATGACGCTTATCTCACTCGGCATTGGTGCTGCCCTGGCGTCGCGTGGACAGGGCATCGTCGCGACCATGGTTTCAGTGAACGTGATCTACATCGCAAGCATCGCTTGGCCATTCATATGCTTGCTGGCGGGCCGCACGCTTACCCCGTCCCAAGCGTTGGCAGTGGTTGCGACCGGTTTCGTATCGGCGTCCGTGGTCTACGCCGCAAGCTGGCTTGGAAAACCATTCAACGACAGCGATTTCGTTTCACTCGTTGTCGGTTTGATGGCTTCAGGATTCCTGATTGCAGGTTTTTGGCTACGCGGGACCGTGCGCCGAATCCCCACATGATTGAGACGCCAACCCTGGAGTCAACGTCCTGGCCGCCTCAGCAACCACCAGCGCCGTAATTACCTGTGACAGGGGCGGCTCTACCGCCCAATGGTGCCAATGCAACGACACGCACACAGGGTGGTACGGCGCCAGATCAACCAATTCCGTGGCGTAACGCCCTTGGACCTGCACCGTTGGCACCAGGCCGTATCCGACACCTGAAGCGATGCCCTCTAGCAGAGTACTGGGTGCCGGCAAATAGTGCTTGGTGTAGTTCTCGACTTTCACACCAAAAACGTTCTGCAGGAACTCGTCATGGAGCGAGTCCTTTCTGTTGAAGAGCACTGCTGGCGCACGCAGTGCTGCCTGGAGCGTGAACCCCTTCGCAAAATGCTCATCGGCAAAGGAACGTGTGGCGAAGCACCGGTACTCCATTGCACCTAACGGTTCCGCGATGAATCCGGTTGCTGGTCTGGCTTCAGTAGATATGCATCCAATTACCTCGCCGCGGGCGAGGCGTCGCAATGTGTGGTCCTGATCGTCAGTAATAACCTCCAGCGCGATCCGATGCTGCTTCATCAGCGGCCAGAGCACCGTTGGTATCCAGGTTGCCAGCGAATCCGCGTTGACAGCGATGGCCAGTGGAACAGGTGCAAGCTCTGGCTCCGGCTTGATTTTCGCCAGCGTGTCACTTTCCAGTAGGCGCAACGCTTGGACGTGACGCCAAAGCACTTCACCTTGTGCGGTCGGGACCACAGGCTTTTCCCGTACCAGAAGCACTGAAGATAGTGCCTCTTCCAATGCCTTGATGCGTTGGGAAACTGCACCCCGGGTGATGCTCAAGGCTGTCGCAGCCTTCTCGAAACTTCGCTGCTCAACTACTGCGGCGAACGTCGCCAGTTGATCTCGGTCCAGCATCATCGGTCTCCGATTTAGTAGTGCTTACCTGCATTCATAAGCGATAAATCGCAACAACTAAAGGGACCAGATCGCTAGCATGTACTCAATGGGCACGGAAAACCTTTTTACAGGGGTACTGACATGCCGGATGAGTACCACATTACCAGCAAGCCGGTTCCAGAAAATCCAACAAAAGACAGCAATCGGCACGCCTGCGCTGAACCCGTGCAAATGGCATTTTAGTTAGCCACTAAAAAGCCAATTTCTCTTAATTTGGCCGGGATGATGTCCATGATGAGCGATTGCTACGAGGCTATTGACCCGAACACTGGAGAGCCGATGGTCTTCGAGCCCTACATTCCCAAACACCACCTGATGCAGCGGCTCGCCGACAATCTCATGTGGGAAACCCCAGACGGGCTGTTTTACCGTAGCAGCGACGGCAGCCTGGGATACGTTCCCCATGCCTCACCGCCGCTGCAACCGTCCGACGAACGGCGCGCTATGGGGCCGACCTATTGAGCGAGTGTCCGCGTGTACCCGCCGTTTGGTGCCAACGCAAATGCGAGTGCCGGCGCAACTTGATGCTGGCGGTCCCAGCTTGGATCAACGCGCGGTCCACGTGATGGTGGTGAAGTGTGCATCGAGCCAGTCGGCCCACTTCACGGCCTTGCGCGTGATGTATCCCCGGTAGATCGCATTGAAGTGCGGCGTGCGCGAGTGGTAGTTGGCGGCCTTCGTCCACAAGTCGCCCTTGTCGTAGCGGATATGGCGAGCCAGCCGCCAAGCAGCGAGCGTGTACGGGTAGCAGCCGCGGGCCGCGACATCCTCGGGCGTGATGCCGTAGCGCTCCAACTCGCGCAGGTAGCCGGTGCTGAACTGCATCGGCCCGACATCCACAGCGCCGTTGGCATGCCGCACCCACTGCCCAGGGCGGCCGTTCTCCTGCTCGGCCACGGCCAGCATCAAGTTGACCGGGAGCTGGTAACGCACCGCGGCAGCGATGGAGCACACCACGCGCTCCTGCTGATGGGTCGGCAGGTCGGCAACCGCGGCCAGCATCAGCGCCACCACCAGCCGTTGCGCGCCAGCTCGGCATCCTCGGCCGCGATCCGCGCGTTGTACTCGGCCAGCACCCGGTCGTAGTCGGCTGGATCAGCCCACAGGCCCCCACGGTCCGGCACGCCCACATACCGCGGCAGAAGCTGGTCCCTGGGGTACGCCGTGTTGGGGTGCGTGTAGATCGCCGTGCAGTGGGCCGGCATGACGTTGCTGATCATCAACACCTCCACGCCGGTGATCGGGCTGATGCCCAGGTAGCCCAGCGTATTGAGGTTGGCCGCGTCGCACTGGCCGGCGCCCGCCGCCAGCGCGGACACCAGCGTGCGCATGCCGTCGCTCTTCTGTGCGTCGGGGCACTGGTTGAGGAAGTCGTGCCGCGCGCGGATCGTGTCGCGCAGCTTGCGCTTGCGAATGGAGAAGTACCTCTCCAGTGAGGGCTGGCACGCGGACTCGTTGGACCCCTGCGAGGACGACAGGCACATGATTGCCTCGCAGGCCAGCCGCGTGTCGCCGGTAAACAGTGTCTGGGCCTGCGCCGGCCCGACCAAGCAGATCCCGGCCAGGGCAGCAGTCAACGCGCGCTTCATGGCTGGTCCCTTCCGTCATCGAACTGCTCTTCGCCGTCAAACGTGTTTGGGTCACGGGCGGCGAAGGCCGCAATCTCGTCTTCCGGGGTGACAGGCCTGCTGCTACCGGAGAGGGCGTCATCCTCGAAGTCCGGTGTGTCGTCGCTGCCCGCCTGCCGCTGCGGATTCAGCGCTGCGGCCAGCTTCGCGCCGGGCGTCTCGGCCACGCGCTCCTTCCAGGCTGCCTTCGTTTCGTCCAGCTTGGACTTCGCCATTTCGCCGACGCGCGCCGCGAGAAGGTCGCCTGCGGCCGACATGCGGCGCGTGAACGACGGCGCCCCGCCGTCAAACCCAGCAGCTTGCGCAAAAGGTGTGCTGCCCGTACCCGAGCCACCGGAGCTCGACCCGCTGTTCCCTACGCCACCTCCACCTTCCGTTCCCATATCCCCGCCGCCGTCGCTCCAGCGATCCCCAGACGAGCCTCCAGCGCTCCCGCCGTCGCTACCCCCTTCGCCACCATCGCCAGCCGCCTTGAGGGCCGCCATGAGTGCCTGCGCGCCGCCTGCGGCCTGGGCAGCACCGGCCATAGCCATCGCCAAGCCCATGCCGCCGGCGGCCATCGCCATGCTGGCCGCGCCAACCAGGGCACCACCGCCCATGTTGCCGATGCCCGAAGTACTGGTGTGGCCGCTTGCCGGGCCGGCAAGCATGGCCGGCAGCTTGTTGGTCAGCACAAACAGGATCACGGCCACGAAGAGCATCACGCCGACTTCCTTGATCGTCTGCCCGGCGCTCATGCGGCGGTAGTAGTCGTCCAAGAAAGTCTTGCCGATGCCTACTATCAGCACCATGGCGAAGAGCTGCATGCCCACGCCCACGATCATCCAGTAGTAGCTGATCGCCTTGTCCGAGGTCCAGCGTCCACCGCCGAAGCCCAGATAGAACATGCCGCCATAGGCCAGAACCCAGGCCGACGCGAGCAGCAGGATCATGTTCACGGTGATCAGTCCGAGCACGATCAACACGCCCAGCGCTGCGATGATGCCAACCGATGAATCCACCGGCTTCATGACCGATGAGTTGTCCACGGCCTTGTAGAAGATGGCAAAGCCAATGTCCACGATGCCCGAGGGCGCCAAAACCCCGTTACCCAGCCCGGCGGCCTCGGCCGCCACCCTGCGCAGCCCGGTGATGATCGCCGTGGAGAAGACGGGCGCGTTGATGAGCAGCCACCAGAAGAAGCCGGTGGCCATCAGGAAGCGGATCAGCTCCGCGAACAGCTCGCCGAAGTCGGCCCGGCGCAGCAGCATGAAGGCCATGGTGAAGGCCAGCGATATGGAGGCCAGCACCCAAAAGAGCCAGGTTGCATGCCGCAGGATCACGCCGCCCCAACTGGCCGCGCCGGTCCTGAACCGCTCCAGCAGGTCGTCTGAAATCCCCGAGCTGTTGAGCTCCTGCGCTTGGGCCAAAAGGGTCAGTGCCAGCAGCAGCAGCCCAAAGGCAACGCGCCCTGGGTTGGTGAATCTCATGGCGCGGTCACCAGATCTTGTGCGGGCTGGGCTTGAAGGCCCCCCGACGGAGACACCTGCCAGCGAGGTCCTCGCGCGGCTCCTTCGGCAGCGTGCGCAGGAACTCCAGGCGGCAGTTCGCATCGTTGACTTCCAGCTGTGTCTCCGGCTTGGGCTCGGGTTGAGGCGAGCAGGCGCACAACACGGCCGCCAGTGCGAAGGCCGCTGCCAGAGCAGGACGGCGTGCCGCGCCCATCACCACTCCCGGCGAGGGCTCGCCACGAAGGTACCGGCGCGGAAAGCCTCCCCGGCTACGTCCTCGCGGGCTTCACGGTCAGCCAGTGCCTGCTGCCGTGTCACGAGGGCCGCTTGCTGCGCCACGAGGATGCCCCGTATCTGCAGCAGTTGGTTGGACTGCTGGGCAGCCAGCATGTTGGCCGCGCCGATGGCCTCCATCTGCCCCTGTGCGCCCTGCGCGGTCGCCTGCAACTGCTGAAGGCGCCGCGCGTCGGCAGCCATGGCGTTTTGCTGTTGATCCAACGTGCGGATAGAGGACTCGTTGGTCAGCCGTTGCGCCTCGGAAAGCCTTGCCTCAGCCTCCCGCAACAGCGCAAGTTGATCTGCACTGCATCCCTTGCCGTTGAAACACGGCAATCCCCTGTATTGCCCCATGTCCTTGATGGTGCGCAGGTAGGTATCCAGGCTTGAGTACCTTCGCTTGTAGTAGTCGAGCATGAACATCGCGTCGCGCAGTTGGTCCATGGTTCTCGTGGCCTGGTCCCACACGTAAGCCGCAGGAGCTACGGCGTTCTTGATCTGCAGGTAATACTGCTCAAGCTGGGTCCTGTATTCCTGAATCTGCTTGATCGTCTGCGCGACGCTCTCGTTGGCCGTGATCGTGTTCTGAATCGCGTTGAGGATGTCCGTGGTCGGAATCTGTGCGCGCGCGTTGGTGCTGGCCACGAAGACCATGGCGACGGCGATCTTGGCGAGGCGGCCTTTCATTTCTGCTCCTTGCGGGGGTCGTTTTCGAGCCACTGCAGGGTCGGTGGTGGAGCAAAATTTGGCGCTGTGCAGGTCGCATTTGTCGTGCCCCCTCGTTGCGCGATGGCAAGCTGCATTTCCATGCACTGCCGGTACACCGTCACAGCATCCTGTATTACCTTGAACTGAAGCTGAATCATTTGGTTGTAGCGATCAACGGCTTCCTTGCCATAGAAGCTTCCCGGCGCGGGCGCGTTGGCGTCAGTTGCCGCAACGGCAGCTTGGACGGCGACGCTGGCGGCAGCGAGAAGCGCCGTCGTGATCTTGGCGAGGCGAACTTTCATCAGCGGTTCCTTTGGTAGTCGAAGGGTTGGTAGGGACCGGGAAACTTCAGGTCCTTCGTGACAACGACGTTGAAGCGGAACCCGGGGCGGATCTCCAGCGTGGGAGACAGGTTGAGGTTCTTGGCGATCATCTGTGCCGTGACCTGGCCGAGCTGCTGGCCCAGGGCCTCGCTCAGGGCGCTGCTGGCCGTGGGCGCGAACTGGTTGTGCCCGCGGTTCTGGCTGTAGGTGATGCCGCCCACGATGCCGCTCATGAGGAAGGCCGAGGCGAAGGTGCGCACGAGATGCCGGTTCACCTTGTCCGACAGGCCCGAGTAGCCGGCCGGATCGGCGCCGGGCATCGCGCCCAGGTCCAGCGTCTTGCCATCCGGAAAGACCAACCGCTGCCACGCCACCACCACGCGCGACTGACCGTAGCCCACGTCACTGGAGTAGGCGCCGACGAGCTGCGTGCCCTGCGGAATCAGCAGGTGCTCTCCCGTGGCCGTGTCGAACACGTTGCGCGACACCTGTCCCCTGATCTGCCCCGGGAGCTCGGAATTGATCCCGTCCTGGAGAAGCGCCGGGATCACGCCGCCGGCCAGCAGCGTGTAGGGCGACTCTGGTGGGAGTACCTGCGCGTCGTGCGCCCAACGGTTGGGCTGGCCGTCGAACTGGGCCATGCCGGTGCGAGACGGGGCCGCGGCGGGCATCGAGCCGCCAGCACCGCCGTGCGCGGCGCGGAGCTGCGCCAGGCGCTGCTGGTAGGCCGCATTCACTTCCTGGCCCGCGTTGCCGGCGCCGGCGGCCTGCTGCTGCACCTGGGACAGGCGGGCAAGCATTTCCTCGCGCGAAGCCGGGGCGCCGCCACCACCGCCGCCCGTGTGCTGCAGCGCGAACTTCACCGTCGTCGGGGCCTGCAACGCCTGCTCGGCCATCTGCAGCCGGCGCTGCCTGATCTGGTCGGCGACGGGGTCCGTCACCGGAGCTGGAGCGCCACCGCCACCGGGCGGCATCGGCGGCATGCCGGCCGCGCTCCGCCCAGGCGGGGGCGGCGGCGTGTCGAGGTCATCCCCGGGCGGGCGCGCGACCATGACAGCGCTGGCCGCGGGTGCCGGCGCGGGCGGCGTGGGCGGGGCCGCCGCTGGGACCACGGCTCCCTGGTACTGGCCGGTGATGGCCTTGGCCGCCGACAGCGAGCTGGTGCCCGCGGTGGTCGGCTGCGCCGCCTGCGCTTCCATCTGCTGCCGGGCCGCACGCTGCCAAGCCACCGACGCCATCACGGCCACGAAGAGGGACAGGCCGCCCGTTGCCAGGTAGATCGGCACCCGGTTGACGCGGCGCACGCCGGCACTGCCGGGCGACGCATCGGGCGACAAGAGGTCCTGCTGGGCCATGCTCACTCCTTGCGAGCCCAGGCGCCGGCCGGCACCAGCGCGTTGCCCTGCGGCACATAGGCCCGGGCCAGGGATTGGCTGCCCACGGCCACCATGACGCGAAACACGGGGCCCGCCTGATCGGCCACGTAGCGCAGCGGCAGCGTGTCTTCAGGGGCCTTGCCGCCCTCCTGCACGGCGTAGCCGCTGGCGCGCAGGCCTTGCAGCAGCGCGGCCCCGAAGGCGTCCTTGGCCGGCTGCTCCAGGACCAGGCGCGTCCTGGCGGGCGGATAGACGGCGACGAGCTGGCGCACGGCGTCGGCTGCGAGCCGGGGCTGGTCGATGCCGGCCGGCAGGTAGTTGCCCTGCGGCGCCTCGGTCCTACTGGTGGCGCAGCCGGCCAGGACCAGCGCGAACACGGCCGCGGTGAGGATGTTGTTCATCACTTGGTCCTGCGGGTGATCGTCACGCGCTGCTGGTCTCTGCCCGCACCTGCGATCAGGATGGCCTTGTCGAAAACGGCGTCCACGATGTACCGGCCGTTTTGGTAGCGGGTGGCGATGCGATCGGGCTCGTCGTCCGAGAAGATCCCGCCTGCCCTGCGCAGCAGCACCAGCGAGAGCAGCTCGCCGTTGGCCGTCCCGGGTGGCATCTCCACCACCGTCTTGCGGCCGTCGTTGTAGACGCGCACCGGGCGTAGGTCTTTCGGGCCGTCGAGGTCGTAGTCGAAGCTCAGGTCGCCCAGGTACTCGCCGGTGGCAGGGATGGTGCGTTCCTGGCGCTCCTGCTGCTGCAGGCGTCGCACCTGGGCCACCTTGGCGTTGGCGTCCTCGGGGTACTCGAAGCCCACCGTGGTCATGTTCTCGGTGAGGTGCGAGCGCAGCTTGAAGGTGTAGCGGCGCCGGTCGGTGAACACGAACAGCGTGGTTTGCAGGCCCACGTCCTTGGGCTTGATAACCAGGTGCAGCGTCTCGTGGGCTCCGCTGCCCTCGATGGCGGGCTCCACGGTCCAGCGGGCCGCGTCGCCCAGGTGAACCCCGCCCTCGTTGATGTTCTCGCCCGGCTGCAGGGCCAGGTCGCAGCCGTGCAGCACCGCGCACACCAGCGTGGCCTGCTGCGCGCCGTAGACGAAGCGGACCTGCCCATTGGGACCAGGCACGGGCGCCATGCCGGAAGCCGAGGACTCCCAGCGGCTGGTGACGCTCAGGGCCTGGCGCTGCTGCTTCGTGAGCTTCGGGCCGCCATTCCCCGAGAGAAGCTGCTGCGCAGCCGGGTCGGCCGCCATGGCGGGCGCAGCCAGCAGGGCTGCGCACACCGCGATCAGGTGCTTCTTCATCGCTACCCTTACTTGATCTGCGTCCAGGAGAAGTCGCTGACGAAGATGCGCGCGGGGTTCAGGGCCAGCTCGGCATCGGGCGTGTTGATCGGCGTGCTGGTGGCCACAGTAAACGTCACCAGGGCGCGCATGCGCACAGCCCCAAGCTGCGAGCCCTGCCGGTCGTGCGTCACCTCTTCCCAGTCCACCTGCATCGTGGTGGGGCTTTGCAGGAGCACCGTGGCCTTGTCGACGCTGACCACCACCTTGGCCGCACGCTTGAACGGCGGATCGGACGCGAACCAGTCATCCATCCTGGTGCGGGCAGCCGTGTTGGGCGGCAACTTCGCGTAGACCCGCTCCACGGCCTTGGTCTGCACGAAAACGTCCGGTGTGACCAAACGGGCGTCCGCGATGAAGTCGCGCACGGCAGCGTTGATTACCAGCTGGCTGGCTGGTGCCACAGGCACGGCTGGCCCCAGCGGCTGCGTTTCGCCGTTGAGGCGCTCGACGTAGACATAGGGCACAAACTTGGACTGGCTGCCGATGTAGATCATCCCGCCCACGGCGGCCAGCGCAATCACCATGCCGAAGCCGCCCACCATGGTCCCGATGAAACCGCGGTTGATGGCTGAGCCGACGGCCAGATTCCACGTGCGCCGGGCGTTGAGATAGGGGTTCTCGGTGGCCGTGTCGGGGTCCTTGCGCAACAGGAGCCTGATGCGGCCACCCAGGGCCGAGAGCGTGGGGTTCATGCCGTCTTATATGGACGCCTCCCGTGTGGCAAGCGAGTTCTTGAAGTTCTGACTCGGCGGAATTGACTGCGGTCTTATATCCGGCCTACTGGTGCAGTCCGGGTACAAGCCCGCTGCTGGCCTTGATGGTCATTCGCTGGGTCGGTGCTCATCTCCATTGGGAGAACTTCGCCGTAAGGCTCGTTCCAGACAGCATGCAGCTTTACCCGACCCGCGGTCCGACCGCGTTGCCATCACTTCATCGACTCGACTCGCGCACTCTTTGCGGCATCCACTCCTTGGGTTAGGTTTGTTTACGTTGCAACCGCTTGTGCGGCGCAGCCCTTGGGCGGGGTGCTCTTCCACTCCCGCTGGTACTCACGCCCATGGGCCACCAAGGCCCAAGCCGTGCGTGCCATCTTGTTGGCCAGTGCCACGGCCACCACGTTCAGTGGCCGGCGCGCCAGCATCTGCTCCAGCCACCGAGGCTTGTGCTTGGCGTTCTCGATGACCGAGCGCGCGCCGTGAATGAGCAGCGTGCGCACGTACGGGTCACCGCGCTTGGAGATGTGCCCGATGTGCGTCTTGCCTCCCGTGCCGCTGTGCGCGGGCACCAGCCCCAAGCTGGCAGAGAACTCCCGGCCCGAGTGCCAGGCACTCCCGTCGCCCAGCGTGGCCGCCAGCGCCGTGGCTCCCAGCAGTCCGATGCCTGGCACCTCGCGCAGCGTGCGGGCGCTGTCGATTTGCTGCTGCAGTGATGCGAGCTGGTGCTCCAGCTCGTCGATGCGCTCCTCGAGCTGGGCCAGCGTCTGTAGCTGCCCATCCACCAAGGTGTGCATCACTGCTGGCAACTGCGCATCGATCTCGGCGCGCTGCTGTGCCAGCGCCCTCAACCCTGCTTGGCGTCCGCCGCGCAGTACGACACCGAACTCATAGAGCAGCCCACGCAGCGCGTTGACGGTGGCCGTGCGCACGCTCACCCAGTGCGAGCGCGTGCGGTGCAGCGCCAGTACCGCCTGCTGCTCAACACTCTTGACGCTCACACGGCGGATATCGGATTGCTGGGCCGCAAGCCAAATGGCTCGTGCATCGGCCGCATCGTCCTTGTTGCTGCGCACGAAGGGCTTGACCTGCTGCGTCGGCAGCAACTCCACCTGGTGGCCCAGCCCGCCCAGAACGCGTGCCCAGTGGTGCGCGCTGCCACAGGCCTCCATCGCAATGCGCACCGGCTGCAGCTGCGCAAAGTACGGCGCGAGCTTCGCGCGCGGCAGCTTCTTGCGTCCGATCTCGCCGGTTCGGGCATCGACCCAGTGCAGTTGCATCACGTTCTTCGCCAAGTCCAAGCCGTAGGTCGTACGATTCATCTGGGGCCTCCGTCTTCAGGAGTTGTTCAGCGCAACTCCACTCTGGCACTTCGATGCCGTCCGACGCGAGGCCCCACTCTTCACCTCTGGTCAGCGGTATTCCCACCGCCCGGCAAGTCGGGATGTCGGTTCAACAGGGGGGAGGCGTCCATACCATCTCCAGGTAGTCGTCGAGCTTCAGGCCGCGCATGGCGAGCCACTCGTGAATCCAGGCCTCGCCGTGCGTCTCTTCGAGCCGCCTGACGGTTGCCAGGGACACCGGGTCGGTGGCGCCGACGAAGGCCTGCGCCAGAGGGCCGAGGGCCAGCTCGTACAGGCGGCATCCCGGCTCGGACATGAGGTAGTACTGCTGCTTGGGCAGGGCCTTCGCCACGATCTGGATCTGCCGGTCGTTGAGACCGATGCGCCGGTACAGCGCGGTCATTTCCTCGGACACGGCATCCGGGTTGGGCAGCAGGATCTTCGTGGCCGTGGAGTCCACGATCACGTCGAAGATGCTGGACTTGGCCGCGTCGGTGAGGTTCTGCGTGGACAGCACGACGGCGCAGTTGAGCTTCGCCAGCGTCTTGAGCCACTTCCTGATCCACTGCTCGAAGATCGGGTGCAGCAGCATCAGCCAGGCCTCGTCCAGGTAGATCACGGCCGGCTGGCCCTTGAGGCTGCGCACCACGCGGCGGAACAGGTAGAGCAGCGCGGGGACCGCGTACTTGTCACCCAGCTCCATCAGCTCGCCCACCTCAAAGGTGTTGAACCGGCTGAAGCCCAGGGCATCCTCGGCCGCGTCCAGCAGGTGGCCCATGGCACCGTTGACGGTGTACTGCATCAGGGCCTCGCGCACGGCGTCGTCCTGGCAGGCATTGAAGAAGTCCGAGAGGGTCCTGCCGCCGTTCTGGTGCATGCTCAGGATGGCCGTGGCAATGGCGGTGCGCTGCTCGGGCGTGGTCTTGAAGTCGTTGAGCGCCAGCACCTTGTCGATCCAGTCCATGGCCCACGCGCGATCATTGCGGGTGTCCAGGAACTGCAGCGGCGCGAGCTGGGGCCGCTCATCGGCCGCGACGTTGAAGTGCCGGCCACGCACTGCCTTCGTGAGCGGGTACGCGCTCATGCCCGCCTCGAAGATGAAGACGGTCATGTGCTCGTAGCGCAGCGACTGCGCGGCCATCATCCCCAGGTGCGTGGACTTGCCCTTGCGGGTTGGGCCGATCATCAGCGTGTGGGCCAGGTCGCGCACGTGCAGGTTGAGGTGGAACGGCGTGCGGCCATGCGTCACGCACTGCATGAGCGCGGGAGAGCCCTTCGGGTAGTGCGGGCACGGTGCAGTCCGGCTGCCGCTCCACATGCTCGATAGCGGCAGGAAGTGCGCGAGGTTCATGGTGTTGACCAGCGGGCGGCGCACGTTCTGCACGCCGTGGCCCGGTAGGCTGCCAATGAAGGCGTCCAGCGTGTTGATGGTCTCGATGCGCGCGTTGAATCCCAGCCGCTGGATGACCTTCTGCGCCTCCTGGGCCGAGGCCACAGCCCGGTCCCGGCTCTCGTCCATGATCACGACGACGCTGGTGTAGTAGCCATCGGCCACCAGGTTGGAGCTCACCTCGGCCTTGGCGGCTTCCGCGTCCGCGACCATGTTGATGGCGTCGAGGTTGGCGCCGCCGACGTTGGTGTTGAAGACCTGGTCGAAGAAGCTGCGGGTCTTCTGCTTCCACTTCTTGCGGAACCTCTCCAGGTGGCTCAGGGCCTCGTGCTGGTCCATGAAAATGAACCGCGAGCTCCAGCGATATTCGCTGGGCAGCTCTGCCAGCGCCTGCAACATGCCAGACCAACTTTCATGCGGGAACCCGTCGATGGCGACGATCTGGATGAACTTGCGGCCGAGCAGCGGAATCGTGCCGGGGGTCAGCTCCTGGCCGCCGATGAGCAGGTCCAGGTAAGCCGGGTTGTCGGGCAACGCGATCGGGTGGTGCATCCCGGTGATGCAGCTCTGCAAGAAGGACAACTGGTCGTCCAGCGTGCGCCGGGTGCCCTCCTCGTCCGTTACCTGCTGGGCGCGCAGCCGCGTCATCTTCACCACGGACGACAGGCGGTTCTCGATGGCCGTGAGCTGCTGCTTGAACTGGTCGATGAGGCTGTGCGTGCGGCTGGTGTCGTCCGACTGCACGGCGTCGTCGTCAAACATGAGCTCCACCAGCTTGCGCTCGGCCAGCTTCGGGGGCAGCCACGTCAGCGTGATGACGAAGTAGCTCTCGAAGAGCGCGCCGGGCCTGGTGAACTGGCGGCGGCGCTCTTCGTCAATGGCGGCCGACACGGGGTCGGGGAAGCGGCAGAGGTGGCGTTCAGGGTAGGTGGACGCCGGGCGCCGGCCTGCATCGACGTTGAGCATCCAGCCGTTGCCCAGCGGCGCCAGGGCCTTGTTGAGCATCGCAGTGATGGCGTCGCGCTGCTTGTCCGTGCTGTTGGCCTGATCCTCGCCGCGGTAGAGATAGGAGGCCTGGAAGCCGGCGTCCTTGCCAACCACGATCCCGTCCTCGACGACGGCCGCGTAGTTCAGCAGGTCGGCCACGCCTGCATCCTTCGAGCGGTGGCGCTTGAGCCGCAGGGCAGCGTCCACACCCTTGAGTCGGAAGGCGAGCCCCGCCAAGGTCGCCGCGCCCGCCGCCGCAACGGCGAGGGTGGTGGGTACGATCATTTGTACTGCTTCCCCTGGGTGGCCGTGTTGACGCGGAACGGCGTCGAGCGCGGCGGGTAGTACCGCTGCCGGTAGCAGCGCAGGGAGCGCATGTAGACCTGGCGCATGAGCGGGTCCGACTTCGCCATGAGCCGCCAGCCGTACAGCGAGGCGAACCAGCCGGCCACTCCGTAGAGGATGGCCTGCCATTCCATGGCCGAGAAGATCAGGGCCGCGGCCAGCAGGCCACAGACCATGACGAGCTCACGGTCCCCGCCCATGAACAGGTTGGGACGGTTGGCCGAAGCTCGCACAGGGACCTTGTGCAGCGCCATGACTCAGGCCTCCTGGCTGTGGTGCGCCGCCGCGGCGATCGAGGCGCCGCGACCGAAGGTGCCGGCCAGCCAGTTCTGCGCCGCGATCAGGATGGAGATGATCATGACGATCAGCACCATGGTCCTGAAGAAGGCGTTGAGGTCAGAGCCAAAGATGAGAATCGAGCCGGCCACCACGATGCCGATCAGCGACACGACGAAGGCTACCGGTCCAGTGACGGAAGCGCGGAGCTGGTCCAGCGGCCCCTCCCAAGGCATGCCGCCGCCTGCGCCCGCCGCGGCATGTGCCAGGTTGGGCATCAGCGCCAGCACGGCCACCGCCAGCAGGGAGCCGAGCACGAGGCTGGCAGGTTTCAAAAGGCGAGCTTGGGCCCTGGAGTGCATGGAATGCTCCTGGTTGCTGAGGTAACGGTCAGAGGAACGTGGTGACGAAGGCGCCGTCCCTGAATCCATCCACGCCCAGGATTCCCTGGACACGGCGAGAGCCATCCGGTAACCGGGCGATATGGACGATGGCGTGGACCGCCTCGGCGATCAGCGGCTCCATCGGCCTCGGGGACTCCGGGTGCATGCTCACGAGCATCTGCAGCCGGCTCAGTGCAGCGCGCGGGTTGTTGGCGTGAACCGTGGCGAGGCCGCCCTCATGGCCCGTGTTCCAGGCCGAGAGCAGGTCCATGGCATCGGGGCCGCGGGTTTCGCCGACGATGATCCTGTCCGGCCGGGCGCGCAGCGCGTGCTTGATCAGGTCGCGCATGCTCACGTCGGTGGTGGTGTGCCACTGCGCGTAGTTCGCGGCCCGGCACTGAATCTCGCCCGTGTCCTCGATGAGGATCAGCCGGTCATCCGGAAAGGCATCCGTGATCTCGCCGATGAGGGCGTTGGCAAGCGTGGTCTTGCCCGAGCCCGTGCCGCCCGAGACGATGACGTTGCGGCGCTCGCGCACGGCCTTGACGATGGCCGTGAACTGGGCATCGGTCATGATTCCCCGGGCCACGTAGTCGTCCAGCGTGAAGACCTTGATGGCCTTCTTGCGGATCTGGAAGGACGCCGCTGGAACGATGGGCGGCAGCTGCGCGGCGAAGCGGCTGCCGTCGATGGGCAGTTCGCACTCCAGCAGCGGGGACGTGCGCCTGACTTCCTTGCGGTGGAAGCCGGCAACGTTTTCGAGGATGGACTGCGCCTTCGCGGCGCTCATCGTGCCGATCCTGCACATCGGCTCGCCCAGGCACTCGACCCACAGCGAGCCGTCCGGATTGAGGATCAGCTCGATGGTCCTGGGGTCGTGCAGGACAGCCAGCAGCTCGGGACCGAAGGCGCGCTCAATGGCCTGCTTGGCCCGGTCCTCGGTCGTAGCGACTTGCGGAGCATTCTGCGACATGCCCCGCAAGATATAGTGAACGCCCGGCTCACACAAGTGTCCGGAATAGAGATAGGTTCTTTGCTGTCTACTTGTCCATCATCTTGCGCGCGTCCTGTGCCCACTTCTTTGCAACGAAGGCCTGATAGTCCGTGAGCACCAGAGAGACGCGCTGGAAACCCTTGGGCAGACTTTGGGATGGCTTATGGCCCGCAAGCAACTCCAGCCCTTCAGGTGGAAGGTCGCAGCGTTCCAACAGAAGAGGAAGCGGCATTTCGAGCGCGGTTGCGATCTTCGCCATGACCTTGAGCGACGGATTGCCGCGCCCTGTGGTGAGATCCGATATGAACGAGACCGACACCCCTGAATCGCGAGAGAGGTCATGTTTGGACTTGCCTTGCTCCTCAAGGCACTGCAGCACGTTGGTCAGGAAGATCATGTACTCGAGCAATGTGCCCTCCCTTGTTCTTTAGCCGCTGAAGGATTTCTTGCGGGAGTCGTCGATAGCCAGTGTGGCAAGATGCGTTGGCGCCACGCCTCGGAAGCAGATTCTTACAGACGCCTGGTTCACCGGACGAGCATGCTGCCCAGCGTACGTTTTCGGCTTGGGGAACTCATGGCCAATACTCCTCGCAAGACCGACCCGCTGGATTTCCTGCTCATGGCGGTAGTTCTTCTGTGGCCACTGCTGCGCTGGGGAATCGCCCTGCTGGTGGTCGTGTTCTTCGTGATCGGCCATTGGTTCACCGCCCTGGGCTGCTTCGTTCTGCTCAGCTTCTTGAGTTGGTGGGTGGCCTACGGCAAGCTGCCAGACTAACTAATAGAAATTCGCAGGATCAGAAAAATAAACCATGGTAATGAGAACCCGGAAAGAGCGGAGCTGGGCCAGGCGCCCCTCAGCGCGGATGGAGACAGCCAGATGGCTGTGAAGACGCCGACGAAGCTAACTGCGACGGATGGGCCCCGGAAATCGGGAAGGCCGGCCAGTCCGCTGAGCACCGCCGCGCCTGCAGTAATGAGCGGCGCCCCGCTGGAGTTGCCGCTGGACGCGGTATCCCCCGACCCCAATCAACCCCGCCGCGCCAAGAACCCGGGCTATGCCGCGGAGAAGCTGGGCGAGCTTGCAAATTCGATCAAGGCTCGTGGGCAGAAGCAGGCCATATCGGTCCGCGTCAACCCGGGCGAGCCGGGGCGCTACTTCATCAACCACGGGGAGCGACGCTGGCGGGCGTGCGCCATGGCCGGCCTTTCCACGGTGAAGGCCTTCATCGACAACGACTTCGAGCGCGTGGATCAGGTCATCGAGAACCTGCAGCGCGAAGGCCTGACCCCCCGGGAGATTGCTGATTTCATCGGCCAGGAGCTGGCACGCGGGAAGCGCAAGGCCGATATCGCGCGCGAGCTCGGGAAGTCGGCCGCCTTCGTCACGCAGCACGTCACCCTGCTGGACCTGCCAGACCCCATTGCCGAGGCCTTCGAAGCTGGCCGTGTCAACGACGTCACGGTGGTGAACGAGTTGGTGGTCGCGCTCAGGAAGAACCCCATGGAGGTGGCTGCCTGGATCAAGAACAAGGAACAGGAAATCACCCGTGGCACCGTCAGAGGGCTGCGCGAGTACCTCGAAGAGATAGGGAGACTGGCTGCGCCGAGCCCTGCCCCAGCGGTCGATGAGGCGGCGGCCACAGAAGCGTCAACGCGGCGCCTGCCCTCCCCACCTTCCGACAAGACCAGCGAGCGCATGCATCGCCTGTGGATCGAGGTCGGCGTGGACGGCCGCGCCGCGCGTCTGCTCACGACGCGGCGCCCGACTGCTTCCGGCCGGGCCTGGGTCCGCTTTCTCGCCGATGGGCAGGAGGTGGACGTGGACCTTGCCTCGGTCAGCCTGGTGACCTTCCATGAAGGTTGAGCAGCCCCCCAAGCGCCGCCTCGTGGTCATGAACGGCCACCGGGTTCTCCAGGTCCTGGCCGATGACGACTGGGACATCGAGAAGGTGGAGAAGGCCCACGGGATACGCCCCGGGGTCTACGAACTGTTCAAGGCGAGCGAGGCGGATCGATCCAAGCCAGCCACAGGCGTCGTCGTCCACGTGGACGAGCTGCAGACGTACCTGCAGACGAATGCCGGCCTCTTCAGGCACGACCTGGCTGCTTTTGACCATGCGCCTCCGGTCGGGGGCCGGGTCACCGTTTCCTACGACAGCCAAGGCCGCGCCAGCTTCGACGCGTAGCCTGCCAAGGCCGGCGCCCGCTGATCCTGGGTCAGGTCCTTCCGCGGGGCCTGACCACCTCCTGCATTACCTTCGCCAGTTCATCCTGCTGCGCCGCGATCCGCTCCAGCAGTACCTGCACCGTGGCCGGCGTGAAGCACGCCGTGCGGCCGTCTCCGGCCAGCCACAGCTTCAGCAGCCCGCCCAGCCGCCCGAGGTCTCCGTTGATGCGCGCCAGTTCGCGCACCGCATCCAGGTCCACGGCGCTGTGCAGCTTGTACCCCTGGCCAACCTCGCGCAAGTAGCGCGCCACGGGCCGACGCGCTTGCTTTGCCAGGGCTTCGATCGCTGCCTTCTCTTCCGGCAGCACCGGCACGCGCAAGTGCTGATAGCGGGGCTTCCTCCGTCCTTCTGTCATCACGATCCGTCCTCAAGGTGATCGGCGGAAGTCGCCCGGGCCTCGCCAGATGCCGTCGAGCGCAGCGAGTAAGGAGAAGTGGAGGTGGACAACCGGCGTGCCGGTTGGCCAACTCCACCTATCTTGCCCGCGCTTTGTCGTTCGGAAACACCACGGTAGCTCAGCAGGTATCGTTCGGTTTTTCCGCTGAACTTGTGCTGAACTGCCGCTGTTCGCATTAGGATATGGCGAACGGCCCCCTAAAGCATGGAAATGCGGCTTCTTCAGCGACATCCCAGCGCAGCTACAGCGTCGATACAGCGGTGCTTCCGTGCTGTTACAGGGTTGATACAGCGGTACTTCAGCGATCCGCGCAGCGGAGATGCAGCGATGCGGGAGCGCTCGCACGGTGCGCAGAGGCGGCAGCTGTGCTGAAGCCGCGCACCGCTTACGTGGAAGAGCTGGCTGCCTGGGTCCAGGACCAGCCGCCGAAGAGGCGCGGGCAGGACACGAACGCGGTGGCTTTCCTGGCCGTGCGCGAGGACGTGGAAGCAGCCATTGCGGCCGGCTTCCCTCTCACAACGATCTGGCGCCACTTGCACGAGACGCGCCGGCTGGGCTTCCGCTACGACACGTTCCTGAAGTACGTGCGCAAGCACGTGAGGCGCGATGCACCAGCAGCGCCTGCGCAGTCCGTTGCGGCTTCCCCGCCCTGCCCTGCGCCTGTTTCCTCTCCAGTTCCCCCACCCGAGCCGCGACGCACCGGCACGACCGTGCCGGGCTTCCGCTTCACGGCGGCCACTGACCCGAAGGAGCTTTTCTGATGAGCAAGATCAACTTCGTCCTGCAGGGCAAGGGTGGCGTGGGCAAGTCGATGGTGGCGGCCATGCTGGCCCAGTACAAGCAGGCCAAGGGGCACAGCCCGCTGTGCATCGACACCGACCCGGTTAACGCGACCTTCGCCGGCTACAAGACGCTGGACGTCAGGCGGGTGGAGCTGCTGGCCGGCGATGAGATCGACACGCGCCGCTTCGACTCGATGGTGGAGCTGCTCGCTACTGCGCAGGCCGACGTGATCGTGGACAACGGCGCCAGCTCCTTCGTGCCGCTGTCGCACTACCTCATTTCCAACGAGGTGCCGGCGCTGCTCAAGGACTTGGGCCATGAGCTGGTGGTCCACACGGTGGTCACGGGTGGCCAGGCCCTGGTGGACACGGTGTCGGGGTTCGCGCAGCTCGCCACGCAGTTTCCGGTCGATTGCTTGTTCATCGTGTGGCTGAACCCGTATTTCGGGCCGGTGACGACCGAGGACGGCAAGCCCTTCGAGGCGATGAAGGCGTACACCTCGAACAAGGCGCGGGTGTCGGCGCTGGTGCAGCTTCCGGCCCTCAAGGGGGAGACCTACGGGCGCGACCTCAGCGACATGCTGCAGGCGCGCAGGACGTTCGAGGAAACGCTGGGCACGGCCGCGGTGCCGCTGATGACGCGGCAGCGGCTGAAGATCGTGCGCGACCAGCTCTTTCGGCAGCTCGACGGCGCGGCGGTGCTGTGATGGCCACGGGCGACCGCATCGAGCACGTGATCCGGGAGATCGCCGCCCGGCACGGCGTCGGGCTCACCCGCGACGACCCGGTCCTCATGCTGCTGACGATCAACGAGCACCTGCTGGCCGCCGGCGAGGAGCAGCAGCGCCAGCTGCTCGACGCCTTCAAGTCCGAGCTGGAAGCCATCGCCCGGCGCAGCGGCGAGAGCGCGCGCGTCCAGGCCGAGAAGGCGCTGCAGGCGGCGCTGGAAACGAGCCGGGAGGCGATGGCGGCGGCAGCCCAGCAATGCGCAGCGGCGACGTCCACCGGTCTCCAGGCCCTGGTCCGGACGCACGCCCACCAGACAGCCGCCCACCTCAGGCACGTGCGGCAGGTGGCCCTGATCAACCTGGGCGGTGGCCTCATGACGCTGGTGGCCGCGCTGGTGCTGGCCTGGGTGGCGATCTAGGGACGCTGCCGGACCGATCCTTCAGCGGCTGAAGACCCGTGATCGCCAAGCACGTCCCGATGCGCGTGCTGCGCAAGAGCAGCATGGCTGGGCTGGTGGGGTACCTCACCGACCAGCAAGGCTTGACCGAGCGCGTCGGGGACATCCGCATCACCCACTGCGAGGCCGCGACGCTGGGCGCGGCCGTGAGCGAGATGCTGGCCGTGCAGCAGCTCAACACCCGGGCGCAGTCGGATCTCACCTACCACCTGCTGGTGAGCTTCCCGGCTGGGGAGAACCCCTCGCCCGAAACGCTGGCGGCGATCGAAGAGCGGCTGTGCAAGGCGCTGGGCTTCGAAGGACACCAGCGGATCAGTGTCGTCCACCACGACACCGACCACCTGCACATGCACATCGGCATCAACAAGGTCCACCCGCAGCGGCTGACCCTGAAGGAGCCCTACCTCGCCTACAAGACGCTGGCCGTGATGTGCGATCGGCTGGAGCGCGAGTACGGGCTGCAGGCGGTGAACCACACGCCGCGGCGGAGCGTGGGCGAGGGCAAGGCGGCCGATATGGAGCAGCACGCCGCCGTCGAGAGCCTCGTGAGCTGGGTGCGGCGCGAGTGCCTGGACCACGTGCACGCGGCCACCACCTGGCAGGAACTGCACCACGAGCTGGCCGACCATGGGCTGGAGCTGCGCGAGCGCGGCGCCGGGCTGATCTTCGCCTCCCAGGACGGCACCTTCGTGAAGGCCAGCACCGTGGACCGCGGCCTGTCGAAGAAGGCTCTGGAAGCCAGGCTGGGCGCCTTCCAGGCACCGGTGGGCCTGGTGCGGCCCTGGGCGAGCAAGTCCTACCGCAAGGGACCGGTGCGTAGCCGCGTGGACACCACCGAGCTCTACGCCCGCTACCGCGCGCAGCGCGAGGCTGTGGGCGACCAGCGGGCCGAGGCACTGGGCGTTGCCCGCAGGCGCAAGGCCGAGGCACTGGCGGCGGCGAAGCGGGCCTATGCGCTGCAGCGTGCCGCGATCCGGCTTTCTGACGGCAAGGGCATCGACAAGCGCCTCGTCTACGCCACCGCGAGTTTCCAGATGCGCCAGAGGCTGCAGGCTATCTACCGCGCCTACGAAGCGGAACGCGCGGCGATCCTGAAGGACCACCAGCACCAAGCCTGGGCCGACTGGCTCAAGGCCGAGGCCGTGAAGGGCAACAGCGAGGCGCTGGCGGCGCTGCGGGCCAGGGCCAAGGCCTCGAACCTGCGCGGCCACACCGTGCGCGCGCAAGGCCTGACCGAGTCCACCGGCGCCAGCCCTGAAGTCGAGAACGTCACCAAGGCCGGCACTGTCGTCTACCGGGCCGGCGCCAGCGCCGTGCGCGATGACGGCCAGCGGCTGCAGGTCTCGCGTGCGGCCGACCAGGACGCGGTGCAGGCGGCGCTGAAGCTGGCCCGCCAGCGCTACGGCGACCGCATCACCGTCAGCGGCTCCCAGCGATTCCGTATGGCCGTGGTGCGCGCGGCGGTGGAGCTGGCGCTGCCGGTCACTTTCACCGACCCCGGCCTTGAGCGGCAGCGCCAGGCCCTGATGCGCAAGGAGCCCCCTCATGGAACGGATGAGCGACGAGGACCTGATCAACGAGACGATGGCCGCCCTGGGCGAGCCGCCCGATCTGGAACTGACGCGGCTGGCGCTGCCCGCCATGCCCACGGTCGAAAGCCCAACCCTGGCGGCGCTGCCCAAGGTGCGCCGCCCCGATCCCGTCACCGTGTGCCAGACCTGCCCGAACGCAATGTGGCAGGCCAACGAGCAGGACGTGAGCTGCTACTGCCGGGTGATGTACGTCACGGTGTGGAGCAACAAGGAGCCCAAGCACCTGACGCACTGCGACGGCCCGTGGATCGGGCAGGAAGAGAAGGAGGAGTAAACCGCCCGCCCGTGGGCCGCCCGGGGTCGAAGGCCCCGCCCAAGGCCGAGGCGCGGCTGCGCACCGGCGCCGGCGTGGGCGTGCGTGCGCCGGCGGCGCCACGGCCAGCGCCAGCTGCCCCCGCCTGGCCGATACCCGGCGCGAAGCTGGCGCCGCAAGCCTACGCCGCCGCGGACAGCTACATCGAGGAGCGCGAGGGCAAGCGTGCGCGCGGCATCGACGTGCCCAGGCACGTGCGCTACAGCCCGACCAAGCAGCCCCTTTCCTTCGCAGGCCTGCGCAGCGTCGATGGCTGCACGCTGGCCCTGCTCGACCGCGGCGATGCGGTGCTGGTGATGCCAGTTGACTTCACAACTGTCTGGCGGCTGAAGTCCGTATCCATCGGGCAATCCATCACCGTCACCCCCACGGGCTCGCTGGCTGCGAGCCATTCCAGAGGACGAAGCCGATGACCCGCTCCATGACAGTGAACAACCCTGCCGTCGGGCCGCAGGTGCGCCAGCGCCGCAGGACCCGTGGCAAGCTGGTGCCCATCATGGGCACCGCCTCGCTGGCGGGTGGCTTGTGGGCAGCCACGCAGCACTTCGCCCATACCTTCGACTACCACGCCAGCCTCGGGATGAGCGTGGGCCACGTGTACCTGCCCTGGCACGTGCTGGGCTGGGCCGCGAAGTGGAGCGAGGTCTACCCGCAGCAGCTGATGACTTCGGGTAGCGTCGGCGCGATGGTGGCCGCGGGCGGCCTGATCGCCACCATGGTCGTGAAGATGGTCGAGGCCAGCAAGCCCACGGGCAACCAGTACATGCACGGCAGTGCCCGCTGGGCCACGCTGAAGGACATTCAGGCAGCAGGCCTGCTGCCACGCGAGGCACGGAGCTGGCGCGAGAGGATGCACAAGCTGCCGCCGCCGTCAGCCCTGGCCTGCTACGTGGGCGGCTGGATCGACAAGCAGGGCGTGCTGCGCTACCTGCGCCACACCGGGCCGGAACACGTCCTGTGCTACGCCCCCACCAGGTCCGGCAAGGGCGTGGGCCTGGTGATCCCGACACTGCTTTCCTGGGTCAAGAGCGCCTTCATCACGGACCTCAAGGGCGAACTGTGGGAGCTGACCTCGGGCTGGCGAAAGCTCTTCGCCGGCAACAAGGTGCTGAAGTTCGAGCCGGCTGCGCTGGACAGCGCGCACTGGAATGCGCTGGACGAGGTGCGTCTCGGGACCGAGCACGAAGTCGGGGACGTCCAGAACATCGCGCAGATGATCGTGGATCCCGATGGCAAGGGGCTGGAGTCGCACTGGCAGAAGACCAGCTTTGCCCTGCTGCAAGGGGTCATCCTGCATGCCCTGTACCGGGCCAGGAACGGCGACGGCCCGCGCGCGTCACTGCCGGTGGTGGACCACATGCTGGCCGACCCGGAGCGCGCGACGGCCGAGCTGTGGGTGGAGATGACGCAGTACCACCACCTCAACGGCGAGGTGCATCCCGTCGTCGGCGCCGCGGCGCGCGACCAGCTTGACCGGCACGAAGAGGAAGCCGGCTCGGTGCTGTCCACGCTCAAGAGCTACCTGTCGCTGTACCGCGATCCGGTTGTGGCCCGCAACGTCGCGGACAGCCACTTCCGTAGCAGGGACCTGATGCACCACGACAGCCCGGTGAGCCTGTACCTGGTCACCCAGCCCAGCGACAAGGAGCGGCTGCGCCCGCTGCTGCGGCTGCTGATCACGATGACGATACGGCTGCTGGCCGACAAGATCGGCTTCGAGCAGGGGCGTCCGAAGCCCAGCTACAAGCACAAGCTGCTGATGATGCTGGACGAGCTCACGGCCTTCCGCAGGCTGCCGATCCTCGAGGACGCGCTGTCGTGGATGGCCGGCTACGGCATCAAGGCCTTCCTGGTGATCCAGGACATCACGCAGCTTCGCCACCCTCAGCTGGGCTACGGGCCGAGCGAGACGATCAGCTCGAACTGCCACGTGCAGTGCGCCTTCCCGCCCAACCGGGTCGAGACGGCGGAGTACCTGTCGCGGCAGACCGGGCAGACCACCGTGCTCAAGGAGGCCATCACGGTCAGCGGCAAGCGTGTGGCCTTCATGGAGTCCAACGTCTCGCGCACGGTGCAGGAAGTCGCGCGCAACCTGCTCACGGCTGACGAGGCGATGCGCATGCCCGGCCCCGAGAAGGACAGCGCCGACCAGATCACGAAGGCCGGCGACATGGTGGTGTACGTGGCGGGCTACCCGGCGATCTACGGCAAGCAGCCGCTGTACTTCCAGGACCCCACCTTCCTGGCCCGCTCGCAAGTGGCGCCGCCCAAGACCAGCGACTGGATCGTGGCCGCGAACCAGCCGCGCATGGAGCAAGCAGCATGACCTGGCAAGCACCACCGACCCGCTGGGAGCAGTTCACCGACTCCATCGGTGTCTCGTTGCTGGCAAGCCTGTTTGTCATCCTGCTGATGGCCTGCTGGCACTTTTGGAAGGAGCGCAGCAACCGCAGGCCCGAGCAGCGCGGAAAGGACGCCCCACGCGGGGAAGACGTCCCGCATGGAAGGGACGGCCCATGAGGCGCTGGCACAAGTTTGCCCTGGCCGGCGTCGTGGCCGCCCCGCTAGCGCTGGGCGCCGCGGCCAAGGCGCTGGGCCTGTACTGGAACACCAGCCCGAGCATCCCGCTGGGCCTGTACCGCGCCACCAGCGAGCTGGTGCGCGTCGGGTCCTACGTCCTGCTGTGCCTGCCGCAGGGCGGCGTCTTCGAGCAGGCCTACCGGCGCGGCTACCTGGGCGTGGGCGTGTGCCCTGGTGGCGCCGGCTACGTCATGAAGCGCGTGATGGCAGCGCACGGCGACCACGTGGAGCTGGATGACGACGGCGTGCGCGTCAATGGCCAGCCGCTGCCCGACAGCGCCCCGGTGCGCTTCGACGGCGCCGGCCGGCTCATGCCGCACCTGCAGGCCACCAGCGCCACGCTGGCGCCCGACCAGGTCCTGCTCATGTCCGACCGGTTCGCCCTCTCCTTCGATGCCCGCTACTTCGGGCCGACCAGCCGCAGGCAGATCAAGACCGTGATCCGCCCCGTGTTCACCTACTGAGGAAAAGCCACTCATGGACATGCCAAACGACGAAGACGTGCGGGTGCCGCCTCCGAGCCTGGCCGAGGTGGTGCGCGACAAGCTGCGCGACGCCGGCACGCCCGCCTTCCTGGCCGAATTCGACCCCGAGGAGGCGGCACTGGCCGGCGCCTTCGTGGAAGACGCGCTGACCCTCAGCGACGCCCTGGACAGCGCCACCGACCTGGCCGCGGAGGCCTGACCATGGATCGCGGCAAGCCTTTCCATGAGCGGGTGGCCGAGAAGCTCGTCGAGCTGCTCGAGGCCGGCACCGCGCCCTGGCAGAAGCCCTGGGAGCCCGGCCGGCCAAGAGCTGGCGTGCCGATGAACCCTGTCAGCGGCAAGCGCTACAAGGGCATCAATGCGGTCTTCCTGGCGGCCCAGGGCTACAGCGACCCGCGCTGGATGACGTACAACCAGGCGCAGGCCCAGGGCGCCCAGGTGCGCAAGGGCGAGCACGGCACCCCGGTCCAGTACTGGAAGTTCAGCGAGGAGCAGCCCAGGCTCGACGACAACGGGCGGCCGGTGATCGGTGCGGACGGCAAGCCCGAGACGGTGCAGGTGCAGCTGGAACGCCCGCGCGTCTTCCATGCCGTCGTGTTCAACGCCGAGCAGATCGAGGGCCTGCCCACGCTGCAGCACCGGCCGCCGGCCTGGGATGCGGCGCAGCGCGCGGAGAAGTTGCTGCACGCCAGTGGCGCCACGATCCGCCACGTGGAAGGCGACTGCGCCTTCTACCGGCCCTCCACCGACGCCATCCAGATGCCCGGGAAAGGACAGTTCCCGGACGCGGCCAGCTACTACGCCGTCGCGCTGCATGAGCTGGGCCACTGGACCGGGCACGAGAACCGGCTGGGCCGGGACCTCGCCAATCCGTTTGGCAGCGAAGGCTACGCGCGCGAGGAACTGCGCGCCGAGATCGCATCCATGCTGGTGGGCGACTCGCTGGGCATCGGCCATGACCCGGGCCGCCACGCGTCCTACGTCGCGTCCTGGATCAAGGTGCTCAAGGAAGACTCGCTGGAGATCTTCCGCGCGGCGGCCGACGCCGAGCGCATCCACACCTTCGTCATGGCGTTCGACCAGCACCAGGGCCAGAAGCAGGAGGCGAGTGTGGGCACCGTTGCCGAGGAAAACCAGCGCATCGACCAGGCCCTGGAGCAGGCCCAGCAGCCGCGCGTCTACTTGGCCGTGCCCTTCGCGCAGAAGGATCAGGCCAAGGCACTGGGGGCCCGCTGGGACCGCCAGGAGCAGTCCTGGTACGTGCCTCCCGGCGTGGAAACGGCGCCGCTGCTGGCACGCTGGCCCCGGCGCGAAGAGGCAGCACAGCAGCTCCAGGCAGCGCCAGCCGAACAGCCGGCCGCGCCCGCGCACGAGGAGCAGCGTACCTACCTCGCCGTGCCCTACATCGAGCGGCACCAAGCCAAGGCCGCGGGTGCGCGCTGGGACGGCGCGGCCAAGTCCTGGTACGCGGGCGAAGGCGCGGACAGGGACGCGCTGCGGAAATGGCTGCCCGAGAACCAGCGCCAGCAGCAGGACCCGGCGATGGCCGCGCGCGACGAGTTCGCCCAGGAGCTGCGCGGCATGGGCTTCATCCTGGAGGGCGAGCACCCGGTCATGGACGGTGCCACGCACCGGATCGCCACGGCCGGCGACAAGGGCAAGGAGAAGGCCGGCTTCTACGTCGGACACCTCGACGGCCACGTGCCGGCCGGCTACGCCAAGGACAACCGCACCGGCCAGGAACTACGCTGGAAGGCCAAGGGCTACCACCTCAGCGACGAGGACCGCGCCAGGCTCACCGCCGAGGCCGCGGCCAGGCGGGCCGAGCGCGAGGCCGAGCAGCAGCGCCAGCACGAGGCAGCGGCGCAGCGCGTGCAGCGCCAGCTGGCGGCTCTCCAGCCGCTGGACTCCAAGCACCCTACGCCCTACCTCCAGGCCAAGGGCATCCAGCCTTACCCCGGACTCCTCACGGACCAAGCCGGCAAGACCACCTTCGTGCCGGCCTATGACAAGACCGGCAAGCACTGGACGACGCAGTACATCGGCGAGGACGGCACGAAGCGGTTTGCGAAGGACAGCCACAAGGAAGGCTGCTTTCACGTGCTGGGGGGCATGAAGGAGCTGGACCGCGCGCCTGTCATCGTCGTGGGCGAGGGCTACGCCACCATGGCGACGCTAAAGGAGGCCATGGGCGCCCCGGTGGCCGGCGTGGTGGCCTTCGACTCCGGGAACGTGGGCGCGGTGGCGAAGGCGCTTCGCGAGCTCCACCCGACCAAGCCCATCCTGGTGGCCGGCGACGACGACCGGGCGGTGCAGCTCACGCAGGGCTTCAACCCGGGCCGCGAGAAGGCAGAGGCGGCGGCGCGCGACGTCGGTGGCAGGGCCTTCTTCCCCGTCTTCGCCCCGGGCGAGGCCGACTACCCGCGCGAGCTGGCGCCCATCACGCCGGCCGCCTGGCGGCTGCACGACGCGGCCGAGCGGCTGCTGGAGCAGGGCGGGCTTTCGGACAAGGACCGGGCTGCGGCCGGGCAGGACCTGCTCAAGCCCGAGCAGCTCGCGGCACTGGCGCGCATGAAGTCGCACACGGACTTCAACGACCTGGCGCAGCGCAGCCAGCTCGGGCGTGAGGGGCTGCTGCGGCAGGTGATGCCCGAGGCGCAGCAGGCGGTGGAGCTGCACAAGGCCCGGGTGCAGGAGCAGGTCCAGCAGCGTGGCCAGGACCAATCCCGAAGTACGGGTCACGGGATGCAGCAGCGCCAGCGCCACGGCATGCGGGCGGGATGACCGTGGGACCTCTGATCGCTCAAGGCTCGTCCGTACGCGAGGCTGCCGAGGAAGTCGGTATTTCGCCGTCGTCCCTGCCCCGTGCGAAGCCCACCCACGTCGCCAAGGCCCCCCTGCGGAACCCCACAAGGATCAGCGCTGCGTTCGCGCGGCGCTTGCAACCCAGGTGCCGGCTGAATTCCCGCAGTTGGCCCAGAGCTGAAGAAAGGACCGGGACAACTCAGAGAACCTGAGCCCGAAAAGAGAAAAGGCCCGGGATTCCCGCCCCAAGCCTCTCTCCGTGATGCGTGATCCCTCGCCGAGATCTACACACCGCCATAGCAGGCTTGAAGTGTAGGGGCAGCGAGGGAATCCGCAACGCGCGGGTGAACTCGTCCCTGCAGATTCATGTACCTACCTGCTACAGACCAGGCGGGCGCACGCGCGCCCTCGCCTTCTTGCCGCCGCTCACGTGACCTCCCTGATCCCATTCACGAAGCCCATCTGAGGCTTGGGGAACAGACTCACCGTGGCGAACTGCGCGGCCTGCCCGCTCGGGCTGAGGCCGCGCTGTACGAGTACTTGGCCAAGGCGGACCTCAGCGGCGTCGATGACTGCGGCCGGCGTCGCGTGTTCGACACGGCAGTCCGTGAGCTGCAGGACGCCACGGACTACTGCCGCCGCAGCATCACAGGCGCCAACGCCGACCTGGTGGCATGGGGCCTCATCGAGCGCCCGCCTCAGGAATTGCATGGCGCACGCGGTCCCGGCACGCCCATCGGGAAGACCTGGCTCACGCCCTACGCCGACGCCATGTTCTTCGGCCCGCGTGCGCAAAACGTTGCGCAGCCAGTAGCTAAAGAACCAAACCCTTCAGGGGGCGAAGGGGCTGCGCCCCAGGCCGCTGAAGAGGCTGCCGATACCGAAGCCCCGAGGCCGCCAGAGCCCGCTGAAGGCCGAGCCGTTCATGTGCGCGACGACCTGAAGCCGCTGCTGGAAGTGATGCAGCCGGACGACGTGCGCAAGGTGCTGGCCGTGGCACGCGCACACGATGTGTGGGTGCAGGACGTGATGGCGCACCGGATGCTGGCCATCCTGGCTGCACGGGAGCCCGTCGGGTACCTGATCCACCTGATCCACAGCGGTGAGGATTGGAGGCGACCCGTGGCACCTTCTGGCGGGCGCAAGAAGGCCACTGGCCAGGAGTCGATCAAGGGTCCCAACACGCTGGCCGGCGAGCGCGAAGACAGGGAGCGTGAACGTGAGGCAGTCCAGCACCGGGCACAGCGGTCCAAGCCGAGGATTGAGCACCTGCAAGCCTTTGCGGCGCTGAAGTCGGCGGCGAAGCTCCGTGGGCTGCAGGCCGCGAGCTGGATCAATGCCGATCACCGTCCATGCCACTCGGGGCTGATGTGATAGACCGTCTATCGCCCCTCTTCGATGAGTCGCACCACCAGGCGCAGTAATGCGAGGGTTGCCAAAAGCTAAGACTTATACGGACAAGTGGGACAAATGCGGTGCATTCTGGTCTGCGACGCAGAACATGGGCCACGAAGCGGGGATGGAGATGAAGTTGGCCCGCTGGCATTGGCGCGAGAGCAAAATGCCAAGTCGCTGCCCGGCAGTACGGATTCAAGTCAATGCAGGCGCTGTTTCATGGCTGAGCGCTGCGTCTTCACCTACCAGACGCGGCTGGTGCTTGCGCCTGAGCAAGCCCAAGCGCTCAACGCCTATGCCGAGCTGCATGGCCGGGCGCAGCGCTGTCTCCATGCCGCACTGCGTCGGCATCGCAGCCTCAACGAACTCAAGCGCGAGTTCCTGCCCCGGTTCGGCCTGACCGCGCGTCAGTTCAACGGGATTCGCGTCGAGCTCGACGGCAAGGTCGAGGCAATCCTGCAGCGCCGGCCGCAGCTCATCGAGGAGGCGAAGGTGCGCCTTGCCAAGGCGCACCGCCTCGTCAACAAGCTCGCCCAGAACAGTCCCGGCACCAACAAGCTGCATCAGAAAAAGCGCCGTCTCGCTGTCCTGGAGCAGCGCCTAGCGGCGTTGCAGCGCGACGAGGCCGATGGGCAAGTGCGGCTGTGCTTTGGCAGCCGCCGGCTCTTCCATGCCCAGTACAACCTGCAGGCCAATGGCCTGTCCGACCACGAGGAGTGGCTCGACCAGTGGCGCGAGGCGCTCAGCCGTCAGTTCTTCGTGCTGGGCAGCCAAGATGAGACCGCGGGCAACCAGACCTGCCAGGCCGCAGTGTGCGAGGACGGCAGTCTGCAACTGAAGCTGCGCCTGCCCGACGCGCTGATGCAGGAATGCGGCGCAAGGTTCCTGATGATTTACGGTGTGCGCTTTGCCCACGGCCACGGGCCCATAGTCTCGGCGCTGGGCATGAGCCGGGTCGTGTCAGCCACTACCCGGGCTGGCAAGCCCGCGTCCAGGCGCGTGGGCCGCGCCATCAGCTACCGCTTCCTGCGCGACGACAAGGGCTGGCGCGTGTTTGCCAGTGTCGAGGTCGACGCTGCGGCCGTGACCACCTCGCCGGCGCTAGGCTGCACCGGCATCGACATCAACGCCGACCACCTCGCCGTGGCTGAGGTGGACCGGTTCGGCAACCTGGTGGACGTGCGGCGCATTGAGCTGCCCACGCGGGGCAAGTCCAGCGACCAAGTCAAGGCCCTCATCGGCGATGCGGCCGTGCAGGTCGCGGCGCTGGCCCAGGCGCGCGGCAAGCCGCTGGCTTTGGAGAAGCTGGACTTCCGCAAGAAGAAGGCCGAGCTCGAAGCGGTGGATCCGGCGCGCTCCAGGCTGCTGTCCTCGTTCGTCTTCTCCAGGATGACGAGCGCCCTCAAGGCAGCAAGTCTGCGCGCCGGCGTGGAAGTCATCGAAGTCAACCCAGCGTTTACCTCCATCATCGGCGCGGTGAACCACGCACAGCGCCGGGGCATCTCGGTACACCAGGGCGCGGCCTGTGCCGTCGCCCGTCGAGGATTGGGGCTGCGCGAGGCCCCGGCCGTGCGTGAGGCCATCGTGCCGCTGCGCAATGGCGGCCACGTCACCTTCGCCGTACCCGCGAGGAATCGCGCGAAGCATGTGTGGCAGCAATGGTCGGGGATTCGCACCTGCCTTAAAGCGGCGCACGCAGCGCATTGGCGGTCGGGCAGTTCCACCGACCCGCCCGCACCCTTGTCTCCGGCAACGCAGGCATCGAGTGCACACCGCCTCTCCACGGCGCAGTCCCGTGGCGCGAACCGCTCCCAACACTGTTCGGGGAGCGTCATGGACGACATTCCGTTCTAGCGGAATAGATGTCCATGTTTTTAGGAGCGGTGCTAGACCGTCTAGCGCCCTGAACTTGCGGATTGAGGAAGCGGCCTCAGCGTGCGCTGGCACGCCCCGCTAGACGGTCTATCACCACGCCGTCCGGGCCGCAGGCAGCACGTCAGCAACAAGGCTTTCTGGCTCGACAGGCCGCCCGGCGGCATCCCAGTCAAAGGCTGCTGTGCGTGTCCACGCCGCGGCTTGCGCGGCAGGCCAGCCAGCAACAAAAAGGGCAGGGCGCTGAGCACTCTGCCCTTCGACGGTCAAACGGCGAGCACCGGGCCGCGTCAGTCCAACAACGCCTTCAATGCCGATTCGAGCGCCTTCCATTTTTCCGGCGGCATGACACCCGGAGCGATCTTCAGGACCGTGTGGCCGGTGTCGTCCACGGCAATGGTGGCCCGCCGCCCCGCGCCCAGGTTGAACTTGCGCTCAGGAAGCGGCGCCGCCGGGGCCGGGCTTTCGCGCCTCAGGCACGCAGTGAGCTGACGGAACACCTCCGGCGCGGGCAGGCGGTCTGCAGCCGCCTGCTTCGCCGCGGCGAGCACGGCCTGTTCATGCTGCGCAACCGCCTCCTTGAGCTCCGTGGCCCAGCGGAACTGGATGTCGTTGGGGGAGGGGAACGCCTCCAGCACGGCGGACGGCAGCTGCGCGATCTGCGTCGCCTTCACGACATCGCTGATCGCGCGGCCAATGCCTTCGGCTAGCTTTCTCATCGAGGGAAAGAGCCCCTCATCCAGCGCGCGCCGGTACATGGCCCCCTGCTCGTAGGCCGACAGGCCCTGGCGGTTGCGGTTCTCACGCTCCATGTGCGTGAAGAGCTCGGTGTCCGACAGAGGCTGCACGACGGCCAGGACAGGCAGGCCGAGCTCCAGGCAGGCACGATGGCGCCGGTGGCCGAAGACGATCTCGTACTGCGGTTCACCGTCCTTGGCATCCGGCCGGGGCCGTACCTTGATCGGCTGGACATTGCCCCCCGCATCCTGGATCTCGGCCCTCAGCGCCTCGAACTCCGCGGTGGTGTACGAGTCCGCGTGCCGGTTGGCCCAGCGGGACGGGGTGATCAACGCCGGGTCCATCGGCTGGGCGCCGCGCTCCTTCTCCAGCTGCGAGACCTGCTGCGTGAGCCGGTCGATCTCGGCCTTCGTCCTGTGCCCGTCCTGGAAGAACCCGGAGATCTTGCCGATGCCCGTCGGCGCTGCTGGCCGCGCGGGAGCAGCCGCCGGGACCGCGGGTGCCGCCGGCGCCGCGCTGGCCGGCTCCAGGTTGTCGAACGTGATGGCGGCAGCCCTCTTGGCAGGGTTAGTCATGGCGGGCCTCTCGTGCGGCTTGCTTGCGCCAGTACTTCTGCATCTCGTCCTCGATCATCTCCGTCACCCGCTCGTAGGCGGCGGTCGCCCGCTTCACGGTACGAGGATCGCCGGCGGAGGCGTCGAACACCGTGCCGAACGCCGCGGAAGCGGCACTGGCGGCAACGGTGGTCGGCACCTCCACGGGCAGGAGACGCTCGGCGTATGCGGCAGACATCCACTTCAGGACACCGGTCGCCGACTGGTCCGTGGACTGGACCTTGGTCGGCAACACGCTGATGAACGAGAACGTCTTCTCGGCGCCGCGCTGGGAGACCATCTGGTCCGTGACGTCCTTGAACATGCGCCAGAACTGCGCCGAGCTGGCGAAGTCCAGGGCATTGGGCGGCAGCGGCATCACGATCCCGTTGGCAGCCATCAGGGCATTGATCGTCACGTAGCCGAGCGAGGGCGGCGTGTCGATCACGATGACGTCGTACTCGCCGCGCACGTCCTGCAGGCCCTCGTCCAGCACCCGCCACACCTCGAAGTCCGCGCTCTCGGCCTGGCGCGATGCGAGCGCGAACTCGGCCGCGAACAGCACGGGCGCCGCCGCCACCAGGTCGATCCCGTCCCAGTAGGTCTGCCTGATGGACGGCCGGATGGAGGCCTCGCTGCCGGAGAGCAGCGGCAGGATCGTGTCCGCCTCGTGCACCTCGGTGTCGGGCAGGATGCCGAAGAGCGTGGTGAGCGAGCCCTGCGGATCGCAGTCGATGACCAGCACCCGGTGGCCACGCAGCGACAGGCCCTGCGCCAGGGTGAGCGCCGTCGTGGTCTTCGTCACGCCGCCCTTGAAGTTGCCGATGGCGATGGTCGCGGCTGCGGCGCCCTCGGGCCTGAGCTCGTCGCCGCGCGCCGCACGCACCCACTGGCGGGCCTCGGCCAGCGTGAACTCGCGTTTCGCGCCGCTCGGGCTGAGCTTGCCCATCGGCAGTTCGCCCTGCTTGATCCAGTAGTCGTACTTGGCCTTGTCCAGCCCGGCCAGCGTCTGGATCTGGCCGGCGTTGAAGGCAGGCGCCTGCTTGCGGACCTCGGGCGCCAGCATCTGGGCGCGCACCTGCGACACGACCGCATGCACGCGGTCCGCCTGCATGCCTACATCGGCCATCGTGATGTCGTCGTCGACGAACTTCAAAAGTGCCTCCGGTTACGCTTGTTTTCAGACGCAGGATCGTAGCATTGGCGCCCGTTTCTGCCTCTGACGTTACGCCTTGCTTCTGATGTTTTGACCTGCTTGTCGTGCCGCCGCGACACGGACCGCCTGCGCGCGCGGGCGCAGGCAACGCCTCACGCTCACCGGGACGGCTTCTTCCTCTCGACCCAGTCCAGCACCGCGCGCAGATCGGCGGCTTCCTTGCGGCCCTGCTGTTCCAACTCGGTCTGCAGCCAGTGCAGGCGCTGCAACGCGGTTCTCGTGGGCGCCTTGGGTGGTCGGGCTTCCCGCTCCACTGCCAGTGCCTGGGCCTGTTCCTTGGCTGCTTCCATGGCTGCCTGGATTTCGACCGCCGTGCGCCGGCTGCGCCGCCGGTTCGTGGTCACGCCAGTGCGCTTCATGGCCCGCGTCAGCGTGCTGACGGCGATGCCTGCAGCCGTGGCGGCCTCCTGGACGGATCGGCCGCTGGCCACCAGCACCAGCGCGCGGGCCGTGGCTTCGGTGGGTTGGCGGGGCATCGAGTCCTCCATGCAGCCGGCGTTTGGGAAGGCAGCGCGCTGCAGTGGCGCTGGTGGCCAGCGCCAGCCGCAGGCCTTCCCGGGGACCGCCCGCCTGCCTGTCAACGTTCCGCCGCATGGGCTTTCCCGCCACACAGACGGGAAAGACGCCGGGCGGGCCGAGCGGTGAAACGACGCGCGTTTCAGCCGTTGGCCTGCGGCGCCTCGGGATGACGCGCTCGCCAAGCGCGCAACGCCTGCCGGTATCGCTCCATTTCGAGGTCGTACAGCTCGAAGATGCACGGCTCGCAGCCATTGCCGCAACAGGCGTCGAGATCCGGCTGCGCAGGCGGCTGAGGCATGGGATCGGCGTCGGGCGCAGTGGTCGGCGTCATGACGATGCGGGCCAAGGGCGCGCCAGCGGGCGACCCGGGGCGGCGACGTTCGGCTCGACGTCAGCCAAGCCACGAGCGGCCTCGATCCCGGTCGGGCTCGGCATGGAACCCAGGCGCTCCAGCGCGTTGCGCAACGCCGCGGCCAGCGTGTCGCCGCGCGCCTTTTCTTCGTCGAGCTGGCGCTGCAGCCGCGCATGCTGTTCCTGGAGCTCCCGCAGTTCCACAGCCAGGTTGCCAGGCTGCGCGTTGACGTCCAGCGCCGCGATGGCGTTGCCCAGCGCTGCGGCACGGCTGCGGTAATCGGCGGCCAATGTGGGCGCAAGGCGCAGGCTCGCCGCGCACGACGCGGCTTGTTCCCGGGCACTCGTGGCCGCGGCAATCAGCGTGTCGCGCTGCTCGTCGAACAGCATGACGGTGGTGACGTTCATCTGGTCCTCGTGCCTTGCGGGTAGGGCTCTGGACTTGGGCTGTGCCCGGCCGCGCCCAGGACACATGGCTGATCCTGGTGGAGCAGCACCGGCCATGCCAGCGCCAGGGGCGCTGCGGTACGCATCTTGGCGTCGAAAGACTCTACTGAAGGTAGATGTTTTCTCGCCAGTATGGATACAGTGCGTGGCATGGACGAGAACGACGAAAAGCAGTTGCGCCGCGAATTGGGCAAGCGCTTGCGCGAGGCGCGCCAAGGCGCAGCGGGGGGCCATCGGTACACGCAAGGTGACGTGGCGACCGCGCTGGGAAAGAAGGTCGCCGCAATTTCTGCCTGGGAAACGGGACGCACGCTGCCTGATGCCCTGGCCGTGCGCTGGATGGGCCAGCACTACGGCGTGTCAGCGGACGTGCTGCTGGCCTTGAAGCCCGCGCTGCCTGGTGAAGGGCCTGCGCCCGCGCCAGCACCCCCTGTGGCCGGCGAGCCGTCCAAGGCGACGGAAGCTGCCTCGCACTCGCAGCGCGTCGCGATCGCCAAGGTCAATGCCAGGGAGGTCCCAGGCATCGACACCATCGAGCTGCCACTGCAGGACTTCATTCGGGTGCTGGACCGGGCGCTGGGCAGTGGCCTGAGCGGTGAGCGCGAGAAGCACGCTTTCATCGAGGGCGTGCTGGCGGCCTACCAGGTCAAAAGCCAGTCTTAACGCTGATCAATTCTTCGTGGAAGTTTGTCCCGACGAATTCAATTGAAATCATTAGTTCTCTTGATATTGATCCTGACAGTTTAATACACGCACTGAAGGTGCATATATACACTTAAAATAGGATATTTAAGACCACTGAGAGTATAATTATCTCCATGCACCAGGGCAGGTGCTACAGGAGATAGAGATGAGTGGTTTCGATTCTTCTCCCAACACCTTCAGCTTCCATTCGGCATTCGCCGGCATTCCGGTAGTCATCGAATACGAGGTTGAAGTCAACGAGGACCACCGGGGCCGTGACGTTGAAATCATCCCGACCGTGTGCGTCATTGGCGAAACCGGAGTCGATCTCTGCGAGGACGCCGGTTATTTCCACCCGGACCAACTGAAGACGTGGCTGACGCAAGCCGAGGCCGACTACAACAGCCTGCTTGCCGACGACAGCGAGCCCAACGACTTCGCCGATCCCTGGGCGGCCTCCGCTGCCGAGGATCGCTGGATCGCCCAGCGCGATCAAGTTCACTACGCCCGCGCGGGGGTCTGACGTGGAAGGGCTCTGCCTCCAGCGGAGCTCATGGCCCCCGGTGCGGGGCCATGCGGCGGCCACCAGCCAGCAGCTGGCTTCCCATGGCGTCGGTTTTGAACCCGGCCCGTACTACCTGGGAGCCAGCGGGCGAACCCTGCATCACGACAATCTGCCGAGCCCTGGCGGCATGGTGGCCGTGGTGCCGGTCCTGGCCAACGCGCATCTGCTCAAGGCGGCCCCGGACCTGTTCGCCGTGGCCCAAGCCCTGGCTGCCCTGCCTGCCGCATCCGACGCCGAAGCCCTGGCGGCGCGGATCGCGGTGCTGGTGGAGGCCGCACAGGTGGCTATGGCGCGTGCCTCGGGAGCGATGGCATGAGCAGCGCCACCCACCAATCCGCCATCCACTGGCTCGCCGCGCACCGGCCTGTGGACCCTGGCGGACGGCAGCGGGTCGATGCCCTGATTCGTGAGCACGAGGCCGCCTGCGTGGCCGAGGAAGGCGAGGACCCGACCTGCCCGCCGTGCCAGTTCGGGCACCGCTGCCAGCACGGGGCAGGGTGCCCGACGCGCGACAACGAGGCACGCCATGCGTGAGCCCTGCGCAATCCGGCGTTGCTGCCGCAACGGCCACCGCAGCCGCACCGCCTGGGAAGTGGCCGGCTTCCTCGCGGGGCTGCTGCTGGCGCTGCTGTCCGCTCCCTTCTTCTGGATCTGAGCCCTTCGGGCCCCGGTCGGCGGCCCCTCTCGCTGGCCTTCCTTCCCTTGGAGTCATGCCATGTCGCAACTCGGTCCCGTCATCGGCAACCGCCTCGCCGGCGCCCACAAGGCCGCCCCCGCGCCCCACTTGCGCCAGCGGCTGGCGCTGGAGTCCCGCCGCAGCACGCCGCTGGGTACTGTCGCCACCGGCGCGCACGGACGGCTGTCCTTCGTGCCGAACTACCTGCTGCACGGCCGGGAGCGGATCGAGGCCGATCCCCGCCCCATGCCGTGCTCCGCGTTCCGGCCGGGGCAGCGCGTGCGGGTCGATGCCACCGCCGACGACTTGCTGGAGCAGGACCTGAATCGCTTCGAGCCCGAGGAGGCCGCGGCCCTGGCCGGCCGCGAGGGGGTCGTGGTCGAGCACTCGGGGTGCGCCTCGCTCGGGCTGGTGCTGGTGATGCTGGACGGCGTGCCCTGGGCCTTCATGCCGGCGTACCTCGCGCCGGTGTGCCCCGCCGAGGGCGACGATGAGCTGGCGGCCATGGCAGGGGAGGGCGCCGCCACCGCCTTCGACCCCTACACCGAGCCGCTGGCGCTGGGCGATACGGTGCAAGGCATGGACGGGCGCATCGGGCGCGTGACGCTCATGCAGCCGCAGCGCCTGGGCGTGGTGTTCGAGCGCGGCAGCGCTTGGTGCGGCGACATGAACTCGCGCGCCTCGTTCCGGCTGCTGGCCAAGGCCGGTGCCTGGAGCTGCCCCGACGGCTGCCCGTCCTGAGCGGGAGGGCGAAGGCGATGCTCAGCGAAGCACAGAAGGCCCTGCGCCGTACCGGCGTAGGCGCCTCGGAATGCGCCGCGGCCCTGGGCCTGAGCCCGTACCAGACCCGGTTCGAGCTCTACCAGGTCAAGCGCGGCGAGGCCCCAGAACCTGAAGACAACCTGGCGATGCGCTTTGGCCTGGCGGCCGAGCCCTTCATCCTCTCCGAGTTCCAGCGCGCGCACCCGGATGACCTGCTGGTGGTGGCGCCCGACACCATGCGGCGCGGGCGCCTCTTCGCGCACTTGGACGCCTGGGTTCCCGGCCGCTTCACCGTGCAGGCCAAGACCGCACGCACGCGCAACGGCTGGGGCGAGTCCGGCTCGTCCGACATTCCACAGCACTACCTCCTGCAGGTCCAGCAGGAGCTGCTGCTGTCGGGCGAGGCGGTGTCCTTCGTGCCGGTGCTGTTCGGCGGTGCGGACTACGACGAGTTTGTGGTCGAGGCCGACCGCGAGCTGCAGGAGTTGATCGAGGACGGCATCGCGGACTTCTGGGCCCTGGTGGAGCGCGGCGAGCCGCCCGAGCCCGTCACGCTGGACGACATGCTGGAGCGCTTCGGACGTGCCAGCCGCGCCGAGCAGGTGATGGCGGACGCCGAGGTGCTGCGCGCGGCCCGCGAGCTGCACGCCATCAAGGCGCAGCGCGAGCAACTGGACGCCACCGAGGCCGCCCTGAAGGCGCGGCTCATGGGCGCCCTGGGCGAGGCCGACACGCTGGTGGACGCCACCGGCCAGACGCTGGCCACCTGGAAGGCCACCAAGCCGGCGCGGCGCTTCGACGCCGCCGCCTTCGAGGCCGCGCACCCGNCGCTNTANCGGGAGTTCCTGCGCACCGGCGAGCCNGGNCGGCAGTTCCGGCTCAAGGACTGANANGTGAGCCTTTTTGGGATGGCCGGCACCGCTTCAAACGCCAGCCTTTTTCACCCGTAGCGCGCTTCCGTGAGCGCACCTTGCAACCGCATCCTCTGCCAGGAGTACGCCATGAGCGAGATTGAAGTCGTGCAGAACCCGTTCGATACCGCGCCGGGCAACGCGCGCAGCGGTACTGATGGCGCAGGCGCCCGGGCCATGCAGGCCCGCGAGAGCGCCGAGGTCATGGCGCTGGCGATGATGGCCAAGCGCTTTCCTCGCGATGTGATCCGCGCCACGGACCGCATCCGCAATGCCTTCACTCGGCAGACCCTGGCTGAGAAGGCGCAGTACCAGTACAGCCGCGGCGGCACCGACGTGGTGGGGCCGAGCATCCGCGCGGCCGAAGCCTGCGCGCAGCAATGGGGCGCGCTCAGCAGTGGTTGGCGCGAGATCAGCCGCTACGTCGGGCCGGACGGCGTGGGCGTGTCCGAGATCGAGGCGTTCTGCCTGGACCATGAAACCAACAACCGCGAAGTCATCCAGTTCTTCGTGCGCCACTGGCGCGACACGAAGCACGGCGGCTACCGGCTCAAGGACGAGCGCGACATCTACGAGCTTTGCGCCAACCAGGCCGCGCGGCGCAAGCGGGCCTGCATCCTGGCGCAGATCCCCGGCGACGTGATCGAAATGGCGATGGAGCAGGCCAGCGCCACGCTGCGCGCCAAGGCCGACACGTCCCCTGAAGGGCTCAAGCGGCTGCTGGACACCTTCGCCGGCGAGTTCGGCGTGACCAAGGAGCAGATCGAGCGCCGCATCCAGCGCCGCATCGAGTCGATCCAGCCGGCTCAAGTTGTCGGGCTGAAACGCATCTACGTCAGCCTGCGCGACGAGATGAGCACGGTGGCCGACTGGTTCGAGCCGGTGGAAGTGGCGCTGGCAGCCAACGACGCGCAAGGCGAGGGCGGTGCTGGCGCTGCTGGTCAGGCGCCAACTGCCGCCGACAAGGCCAAGGCGATGCTTCGCGAGCGCGCGAGGCCGCCGGCGCCTCCAGCGGCTGCTGCACCCGCCCGGCCGATGGCGCCGCCGCCGCAGGCCCGCCGCGGCTTCGATGCCGACGCGTTTGCCGAGCAGATGCAGCGTGCGGCCGACAAGGGCGATGCCGACACGCTCGACGCCCTGGGCGAGCAGCTGCGCGACGTGCCGGGCGAGGACCTGCGCGCCACGCTCGGCGACATGCACGCGCGGCTGCGCGCGGGCTTGGACCAGCCGCGCCAGGCTGAAGCGCAGCGTCCGCCACCGGGCACGGACCCCGTGCCGCCGGCCCGGCGCCGCGCGGTGCCGTGAAGCAGTGGCGCGCTCGGGCGCATCCTGTGCGGCTGGTGAGGCTGGTGCTGCCCTCTCATCCCGGTCTCGCGCGTGGCGCGGGAGTCGCCCTGGCGTCGGGGCATCATTGGAGTCATGTACATGACTGAAGACATGCCCAAGGGCTGGGTCAAGCCAGTGGCCAAGCCCACGCCCGAGACCCTCAAGGCCCGCATCGCCGAGCTGCGCGCCGAGCTGGCCGAGGCCGAAGGCCAGCTACGCGAGATGGAAGAGGGCGCCAGGTTGGAGGCGCTGGTGAAGGTGCGCAACCTCATGCGGGCCTTCGAGCTGACGCCGGCGGACCTGGGGCTGGAGCCAACACCGAAGCGGCGCGGCAGGCCACGCAAGAGCACTGGATAACAGGAGCAGCTGCGCCTACCTGCCATCCAGGTAAATGCCGGGTATGCGCCACCTCGGCGTGGCAGGCCGGCCGGGAGCTGCCCGCCGCCTGGACGCGACGCGCATGCGATAGCACCCCTGTCGTCCTGCTCTCGAGCGGCACACCAGCAATGACAAAAGCCCTGGCTCGCCAGGGGCCCGAAGCCAGGTGGAGGCACAGGATGCTCCTATTGCCCTGGTCATGCTGCACTGCACAATCGGTTTGTCCTGGGATCCGAGGAGGAAACCATGCAAACCGTGCGTGCCATCGCGCTCATCGAGCAGGCAGTGCAGCTTGCCGATGAGCAGTTTCCTGGCGATCCGTTGGCAGAAGTCTGCCGCCTCGCATCCCGAGAGGAGCGCCAGGCCGTGCTCTGCATCGTGCGCTCGCGCCCGGCGCTCTTTGATCGGCCCCCGACCCCGCAGAACGTGATGGCGGCCCTGCGCGAGATGGTGCGAAGCAAGCCTGCGCAGGCGGTCCTGCAACGCTGCCCGGTGGTGTGGGCAACCTGATACCGGCTGACCTGGGACGAGCCCTGCAGCGCAGGCGCCGCTGCAGGTCACGCAAGACGGCTGCCGCCTGAGTCTCGTGAGGCGCTCAGCCTTGCCGAGCACGCTCGCGCAGCATGAACAGGTAAAGGCTCTCGACCTTCTCCCGTGCCCAGGGCGTTTTGCGCAGGAACTTCAGGCTCGACGAGACGCTGGGCTGGCTGCTGAAACAACGCACTGTCACGCGATGGGCAAGGCCGGCCCAGCCGTAGTGGGCGGCCAGTGCCGTGACGATCATCTCCAGCGTGACACCGTGCAGTGGGTTGCGCGGCTGGGCTGGCAGGGGTGCGGCGTTATTCATCCTGCATTGTCACAGTGGCGCCCTGGCATCGAGCCTCAGCGCGCGGGCTCGGGGAAGCAATCGGCGACCACGTCTCGCAAGCACGCCTGCAACTTCATCGTCATGGCTTCGCACGGCAGGCACGGCGTGGCCGCGCTGCTGTGGGGCAGCGAAACCCCGAAGGTGCTCGGGCATTGCGCCGTCCCGGTGCTGGTGGTGCACTGAAGCTCGGGCCTGGCCTTGACTCCCGGGCCCAGTTTTCAGGACAGCATGTCGTCGTCCATGTCGTCGAAGCCGGGGCCGGCGGCCGGGCGGCGCGGTGCCGGGCGCGTTGGCCGCGCTGGCGCGGCCTGCGCCGCGTCGTCCTCGGTACGCTGTGCGGATCCCGTGTCCACCCCGGAGCCTTCGAGCGCCTGCGCCAGCGCCTTCTCCACCGCCTCGATGCGCGCCTGGCAGACCTTGTAGGCCTGCACCGACTCGGTGACGATGGCCAGCAGGTCGTCGATGTTGGGCTCGTCCTGCTCGCGCAGCGTCTGTGCGTGGCGCTGCAGGATCTCGTAGTTTTCGCGGAAAGTCTCGCCGCTCATCTTTCCTCCTTCTTCAGCGTCCGGGCGGCCACGGTGCCGTCCCGGAACTCGATCTCGATGGCCTCCCCGGCGGCCAAGCCGGCCGCACCGGTGACGACGGCGCCGCCCGTGCGGCGCACGATGGCGAAACCGCGCCCCAGCGTCTTGTGCGGTCCCTGGCCGGTGATCTCGCGCACCAACGCCTGGGACCGCTGTGCGCCATCGGCCAGCGCCCGGCGCGCACCGACAGCGACCTCGTCCATGGCCCGACCGGCGTTGTCGCGGGCTCGGGTGGCCTGCACTGCGGCGCGCTCCAGCACGCCTTGCAGGCTGGCTTGCGTGCCGGCGCGAGCGGTGTGCAGCGCGTGTCGCCCCTGGGCCAGCACGTCCACGAGCTGAAGCTGCGCCGCCTGGCGTGCGGCGCCCATGTGGGCAGCGGCCTGGTGCCGCACCTCGCCCAGCAGCGAGCGTGACTGCTCCGATCCCAGCCGGATGGATTGCACGGCCTGCAGGCGCACGTGCGCAACGGCCTGCGCCGTCTCCTGGCGCGCCTGCTGCAGCTGGTGGCGCGCCGTGTGGACCACGAACTCGAAATGCTCCCGGGCGCGCCGGGCCCGCTGGGCGATCAGCTGCTCGATGCCGGCGATCACCTTGGACGGCGTGTCGAAGCGCCGGTGCGCCACTTCGTCGAGCACGGTGCTGTCGCGCTCGTGGCCTATCCCGGTGAGCACCGGCACCTCAAGATCGCAGACGCAGCGCGCCAGCGCGTAGTCGTTGAGCCAGGCCAGGTCGTTGACCGCGCCGCCGCCGCGGATGATCACGACCGCGTCCGGCAAGGCGTCCAGCTCCCAGTTCTCGAGCGCGTGCAGCAGCGCGCTTCGGATCAGTGCCGGGGCTCCTTCACCCTGGAAGCGGCTGTGGGCGTAGACGAAGCGGCAGACACCGAAGCGCTGCAGCCGCTGCGCCTCGGCGTGGAAGTCGCCCAGGCCGGCCGCGCCTTCTGGGGCGACCACCAGCACCGCGTTGAAGTCCCACGGCGCGGGCAACCGCCGGTTGGCGTCGAAGACGCCCTCGCGCTGCAGCCGCTCGCGGATCTCGCGCTTGCGCGCCTCCAGGTCGCCCAGCGTGTACTCCGGGTCGATGGCGTCGATCTCCAGGCTCAGCCCGTAGACCGCGTGCACCACGGGCTTCGCGCGCACGAGCAGCTTGATGCCGGCGGCCAGCACCACCCCGGTGGCGCGCTCGAAGGCCGGCAGGATCGCGGCCGCCGTTGACGCCCAGATCATGGCGCGGGCCTGCGCCACGCCAGCCCCCTGCGCGTCACGCTCGGCGAGCTCCAGGTAGACGTGGCCGCCGCGCGTGTCGGCGCGGCTGACCTCGACCCGCGTCCAGACGCCGCTGCGATAGGCCTGCGCCACGGCGCTGGCCACACCCTTCAGCAGCTGCGACAGCGCGATGCCCTTGGGCACTGCCAGCTCGGTGCTTGCAGTACCGATAGCTGGCACCGCAGGCACCGCTGTCTGTGGCGAGCGTGCCGGCAACCAGGCCTCGAACGGCGCAAGGTCAAGGCCCACGGGAACGTACCAGCGGCGCACGTCCGGATCCCAGCGCGCGCCCAGCGCCTTGACCCGGTCCTTGTCCTTGAAGGCGGTGTCGAGGTAGGTCAGCGTGGCCGGGGTGGTGTTCATGCGGAGCGCAGGTTAGCAGTCACCGCATCCCAGCCCGTGGACCTATGCCGGCCTCAATGGAGTCGGCGGCACGCGCGCAAAAGGCGCCAGCTGAGGCTCCTGCTCCGATGCCGGCGCCGTGGTGCAGGAAGATGGCGCTTGTCACAGGCGAAGGGGGAGGGGACCTTGGACTGGTTCGAGCGCATCACGGGTTTCGGGGAAGAGGAATACGCCAGCACCCAGGCGAGGCTGCGAGTTGAGGGCAACGCCCTGGTGAACGAGGTCACCGGGCGGCGGTGGGCCATGGGGCGGCTGGAGGTCGTCTCGCTGGCCGAGTTGCGTGCGCGTGCGGCCGTGCAGCCCGACGGGCCGGCACTTGTGCCCGGGGTGGTGCGCGGCGACATCCGCGACCTGCACCTGGCCTTCGAGCAGCAGGGAGCGCTCATCCAGGTCGCCTCGCAGTTCAACCTGCTGGAGATGGTGGGGCCGGGCGTCAGCCCCGAGGACGGCGTGACCGGCTACGCCTGGGACCATACCCAGGGACCGGCCTGTGCGATGGCCGCCGGCGCCGCGACCATCTACCGCAACTACCTGGTCCCGCTGGCCGGCAGTCGTGGTCAGAGGGCGAGGCGCCAGATCAACACGCTGGCCGACCTGGGCACGGCTCTTGGCCATGACCGGCAGCCCGTGTGGACCTGGCGCAATGGCTATGCCCTGTGCTCCGACGAAGGCTTGGCGCGGGTGTCGCGGCAGCTGGCGTCGGCCTGCGCGGCGGAGATCGACCATCTGCGCGGGCTGCTACGCATCGGGCTGCACTGGGATGTCGAGGTCACGGATGCGCGGCAGGGGCCTGGGCCGCTGGTCAGCCAGGCGTACTGCTCGGCGATGCCCGTGGCCTATGGCCGGCCGCCAGCGCATGCATGGGAGCCGCTGGCGCGGCTGGTGCTGGAGGCCGCCTACGAGGCCACGCTGCTGGCCGGCGTGCTCAACGCGCGCCGCGGTGCCTCGCGTCGCGTGCTGCTCACGCGGCTGGGCGGCGGCGCATTTGGCAACGAGGCGGCCTGGATCACTTCGGCCATCGAGCGCGCGCTGGCCTGCGTGGCCGGGCAGAACCTGGAAGTACTGGCGGTCAGCCGCTGAACGGGGCCGCCAGCGGCGGCCTTTTCTCGTTTTCGTCAGGCGGGTCTTCGGTTCTTGGACTGTCACGGCGCTGGGTGGTCCGCCTGCCTGTGCCGGCAGCAGGCACCTATGGCGCGGTGACTGGGCGCACCAGGCAAAGGATGTCGTCCCAGCACGACGGCTTGAGCAAGAAGGCATCGAAGCCGCCGTGCACGGCAGCGGCGATATCTTGCTGACGCCCTTTGCCAGCCAGGGCCACCAGCAAGGGACGCGTGACCGCATTGCCCTGGCGCAGCAGGGCTGCGAGCTGCATCCCGTTGAGGGCCTTGCCCGCGACCGAAGGCTCGATGATGACCACCGTGGGGTGCAGTCTCGATGCCAGCTCGCAACCCTGGTCGGCGCTGTAGCAGGCATGTGCCTCGATGTCGTTCACCTGCAGCAGCTCGACGAGCGTGTCCGCGGCGTCCAGGTAGTCATCGACCACCAAGACACAGTCCTTCCCGGTTCTCATGGTCTTCTCCTTCCATGCAGCGGGCCTTCAGGAGCTGCAGGGAACGCCATGCCGGCAACCAGCTCAGGGCGTACAAGCAGGTCAAGGCCACGCTGCAGCAAGCCAGTGGACCTTTGGGGACGTCCTGACGCATCAGGGGCTTCCAGCCCAGGCCCCGGGGTCAGGGTCTGTGGCCTGGCAATGCCAGGACAAGGAGCCGGCCAGGACCTTCACGGCGGGGTACCGAGCGGCGTCGCACGCAAGCGAGGAAGCCCCGCCGCTGTGCAGCAGCCCATGTCCTTGCTCCGGGCGTGTGCGCCAACGGACAACGCGGGACTGAAATAAACTTCCGAATGATCGGAGGTTTTATGGCTACCCAACTCGCCCTCGTGCCGACGGCCGAAGCTGCGTTCATCGCCGGCTTGTCCGACCGTCAGATGAACCGTGTGGTGGACGAGCACTTGGTGCCCGACGTGCTCGTGGGCCAGCTAGACGGCACGCGACTGTTCACGCGGCTGAGCGCGGCGTTCGCACGGTTCTACTTCGACACCGAGGACCTCCTCATCGCCGGCGCCCGCCGCCAGGTGCTCGAGGAGCTCACCAGCCGCGTGACGCGATCGCCGGACAGGGAGGCCGTGCTGGCGCTGGCGCAGGTGCCTGCGGAGCTGAGCTGGAAGGTCGAGCGCTGCGCGGTGGAGATCGACGTCGCCCCGTACGTCTCGACCGCGCTGGTGCGGGCCCGGGAGGTCGATCAGGCCGAGGCGCTGGTCACCACCGACGCGCAGGTCCTGGGCGGCGCGCCCGTCTTCGCGGGCACGCGCGTGCCCATCGACAGCGTGCTGGCGTCGCTGAACGCCGGTGTCGAGCTGCCGCGCCTGCAGGAGTCGTTTGCGTTCCTGACCCAGGCCCATGTCGGGGCCGCGCGCGTCTACGCCCAAGTGCACCCGCGCCGCGGACGGCCGCCCCGCCTGGGCGAGCTCAACCCGCAGGCTGTGCGCCGCAGCGCCCGCGTGGTCAGGGCGGCTCGTCCATGACGCTGCGCCTGTTGATCGACGAGTGCCTCTCGCCGGAGCTGGTGCAGCTGGCCGTGGCCGCCGGCCATGTGCAGTCCACCTGCGTGCGAGACCGCGGCTGGTCGGGCGTGAAGGACTGGAAGCTCGTGGTCCTGGCCGTCGAGGGCGACTACACGCTGGTCACCCACAACGCGGTGGACTTTCGCGGCGGCGGCCCGGGCCGCCTCGGTGGCCAGCACGCGAAGCAGCCCATCCACGCTGGGTTGGTCTGTCTGAACTCGGTGTTCGTGATGGACCTGGAGCGACAGCGCGATCTGTTCACCTTGGCGCTGGAGGAACTGGCCCACCATGGCGATCTGGTGAACCAGGCGCTCGAAGTATTCGAGTTGGAAGACGGCTCGGTCGAGATCGTCCTGTACGACATTCCCGAGCCGGATTGATGGGGGCTATCGCACCAGCCGGGCGGCTCTGCCGGAGGCTTTCCTGCGCAAGCGCGCGGTGGCCGTGACAAGCACGGTGGCCTGACCAGCGGGCAATGGGCGAAGGCACGACGTTTCAATACGGCTGCGCGCGCGCTCAACCGCGGCTTGCGGCGTTATGTAAAAACCAGGGCGCCAGCGGTGCTGTGCAGCGGACAAGGCCGAAGCGCCATGCGGGCGGTGTCAGCCGTGGCAGGCGCGCCGCATGAACGACGTCAGAGCGCATGAACAGGCGAAGACGTCCGGCTTGTGATGCCAGACTGCTCGCACGTCTCCAGCGCTGCCCAGCAGTCCAGCCCCACACCATGAAGAACATCCAGCACGGCGACTCGCCCACCGCGCCGCAGCACGACGGGCCCCTGGCCGACGCTGCGCCATCTGCAGAGGACTTCAACGCCGTATTTGCGGCCATGCCGGGGGTCTGGCTGCTGCTGGCTGCCGACGCTCCACGCTTCACGATGCTGGCGGCCAGCGACGAGCGCCTGGCCGCGACCCTGACGACGCGCGAAGCTACCCTGGGGCGGCCGCTGTTCGAGGTGTTCCCCGATGCCAATCCCGACAACCCTGATCCTTGCGGCGTGGGGAATCTGCGCACGTCGCTGGAGACGGTGCTGCGCACCCGGGCGCCACACCGCATGGCCACCCAGCGCTACGACCTGCGCCGCTCGGATGGCACGTGGGAGGAGCGCTACTGGGCACCGCTCAACGTGCCGGTGCCGGGTGCCGACGGTGAAGTGCGCTTCCTGCTCCACCATGTCCAGGACGTCACGCACGAGTTGATCGGGCACCAGGCACTCACAAAGGCTGAGCAGCGCGCAGCGCGACTGCTGGAGCAGATGACGGACGGGCACTTCGTGCTGGACCGGGAGTTTCGCTTCGTCTCGATGAACCAGGCCGCCGAGCGCCTGGTCAGCAAGTCACGGCGGGAGATGCTCGGGCGCACCCACTGGGACGTGTTCCCGGCTTCCGTGGACGTGGACGCGGGCCACGCGTACCAACGGGTGGTAGCCGAAGGCGTGGAGCAGCACCTGCAGCAGCACTACGTCGGAGAAGGCTACGACCTGCACCTCGAAATCGATGCCTATCCGACCGAGGAGGGCGGCGTCGCCATCTTCGCGCGTGACGTCACCGAGCGGGTGCGCGCGGCCGATGCGCGGCGCAAGGGCCAGGCGCAGCGCTTCGTTGTCCAGCTGGAAGACGCCCTGCGCCCGCATGGCGAGGCCAGCGCCATCCAGGCTGAAGTGGCGCGGCTGCTCGGCGCGCACCTGGGCGCCAGCCACGTCGTGTACAGCGAGGTGCCGGACGCCACGGTCCAGGACTTTGGCTCGTACGTGGCCGGGCAGCTCGCCGCAAGGCAAACAGTCGTGGTCGCCGATGTGCAGGAAGCGGCGCAGCGCCAAGGCATGGATCACCCTATCGAGGTGGGAGCGGGCATCCGTGCCTGCCTGATCGTGCCGATCGTAAAGGAGGGGCGCCTTGTGGCCTGCCTGGCGGTCAGCCAGGGCGTGCCGCGGCACTGGACCGCCGACGAGATCGCACTGGTCGAAGACGTGGCCGAGCGCACTTGGGCTGCCGTGCAGCGCGCACGTGCCGAAGAGGCGCTGCGCCTGAGCGAGGAGCGCTATCGCACGCTGTTCGAGCGCATGAACGAAGGCTTCTGCACGGTCGAAGTCCTCTTTGACACTGCGGGCCGCCCGGTGGACTACCGTTTCGAGTCCGTGAATCCGGCTTTCAGCCAGCAGACGGGCCTAAGCGGCGTCGCGGGGCGACGCATGCGCGAGCTCGCGCCGCAGCACGAGGAGCACTGGTTCGAGACCTACGGACACGTCGCGCTCACAGGCGAACCCGTCCACTTCGAGGCCGCGGCCCAAGCGCTGCAGCGGCACTTCGAGGTGCACGCGTTCCGGGCTGGCCAGCCCGAAGAGCGCCGGGTAGCCATCCTTTTCAGGGACATCACGCAACGCAAGCAGGCAGAAAGTGCGCTGCAGGCCCTCAACGCCGCGCTGGAGCAGCGCGTGCTGGAACGCACCGCCGAACTGGTCACGGCACGCGATGCCGCCCAAGCCGCCAACCAGGCCAAGAGTGCGTTTCTTGCCACGATGAGCCACGAGCTGCGCACGCCGCTCAATGCCGTCATCGGGTTGAGCCATCTGCTGCAGCAGATGGCGCTGCCGCCACGGGCACAAGGCTTTGTCGGCCACGTCGCCCAGGCCGGCGAGCAACTGCTGGCCCTGGTGAACGACGTGCTCGACCTCTCGCGCATCGAAGCCGGCGAGATGCGGCTGGAGCGTGTCGCCTTCGATCTGGCGTCCGTGCTCGACGCCGTGCGTGCCATCGTGGAGCCGCAGGCCCTGGCCAAGGGGCTGACGCTGGAGTTCGATGCCGCACCGGACTTGGCAAGGAAGGTCAGCGGTGATCCGCTGCGCCTGAAGCAGGTGCTGCTGAACCTGCTGGGCAACGCCGTCAAGTTCACGCTGGCCGGCAGCATCAAGTTGCACGTCCAACAACAGGCTCGTGAAGTCGGACGGGTCGTGCTTCGATTCGACGTGACCGACACCGGCATCGGCATCGCGCAGCAGGCGCAGGCACGGATCTTCGACGCTTTCACGCAGGCCGACTCCTCCACCACGCGGCGCTTCGGCGGCACGGGGCTGGGCCTGTCCATCGTGCAGCGCCTGGTGGACATGATGGACGGGACGCTGTCCGTGCAGAGCCAGCCGGGACAGGGCAGTACCTTCAGCGTGGAGCTGCCGTTTCAAGTCGGTTGAGCACTCAGCGGCGCCATCAATGCATGCTGTTGCCCGGACCCGTCCAGCGGCTCTTGCGGTAGATGGTGTTGCGGCTGATGCCCAGCCGCTTGGACGCGTTGGAAATGTTGCCGCCTGCGGCCTGGAGCGCAGCGCGGATCAGCTCGACCCGTGCTCCTGCATCGTGCGGCCAGGCAAAGCCGCATCACCAGCGCCCACCGGGCAGGTGCCTGTTGCCCAAGTCCTGTCCGAAGCAACTGCTTCAGCCGCATTCGCTGCGTCAACCGCCGCCGGCGGCGCCTGCTCGGCCTGCTGGCCGCAGATGTCGATCAGCGCGACGTGCGCGCGCAGTTGAAGGTTGGACGGTTGGCCGCTGACTTGGCAACATTTTTTATTATTGTAGATTATGCTCTATTATCTGGGTCAATACAGGTTGTACTACCTTCTTTGTCAGGGCATCCACGTTGGCCCCGGCAGTGGGTGAAGTGAATGGCGGCGACGAGTCGTAATCCCTTCTCATCAGGGCAAGCGTCCGGGTAAGCAGCAGGACAAGGTCACGATCAAGTTCCCGTCGTAATCCCTTCTTCATCAGGGCAAGCGTCCGGGCCGTGGGCTTCAGAATACCCTTACAAAACAACGGCTTGGCTTGGCCTTTGGCAGCCGATCGCTGCCAAGCCACACCGCAGTCCCAATTCTTCTGCGAGCAATGTTTGCCGCGTCCACTCCTTGGCAGTCCCCATCGAGGCTCTCAAGCAAGTGCGACCCATTGCTGCAGGGCACGCGCCCGGCAACACGGCAGCTGCGGAACCTCTGCGGCCGCGTCAACCGAGGCAACGCCGGACGCCGATAGTTGTTCATGTAACGCATTCTCCCTGTGCGAGACGTATGGTGCTGAGTTCAGCGCCGAACACCGCCAGCGCCAGTTCCAGCAGGTGCTCATGATGCGTGAGAAAAATCACCTGCGTGTGGCGTGACAGCTCGCGCAGCGCCGCCAGACCTGCCTTGGCGCGGGCATCGTCGAAGTTGATGAACAGGTCGTCGGCGATGAAGGGCAGGGGCGTGGCGTTGTGCAGGTGCAGTTCCAGCGCGGCGATGCGCAGAGCCAAGTAAAGCTGGTCGCGCGTGCCTTCGCTCATGCCGTCCACGCCGACCACGCGACCGTTGCGCCGGCTGGCGTACGAGGGTAGGGGCCTTGTCGTCGAAGTCGACGACAAGCCGAGTGAACTCGCCCAGCGTGAGACCCGCGAACACCTGTTCAGCCCGCTGCAGCATCGGTCCTTGCTTGCGGTCCCGGTAGCGCTCGATGGCCCAGCGCAGCAGCTTGGTGGCTGTGGCCACCTTGAGGTAGCGCTCCGAGGCCTGTGCCATTTCCGCCAGGGCTTCCTGCCGCTTGGCTTCCGCCATTGCCGCGTCGGCCTGACCCGCGATCTCGTCGAGCGCCCGGCGCGCATCCTGGCGCCGCTCCAGCAGGCCCTGGTAATGAATCCTGAGCTGGGCCAGCTGATCCTTGGTCCGTGCCACGGCAGCGACGACTTCCGTGGCGTTGCAGGCGTCCACCTCGGCCACGACCGCGTCCATGTCGAGGCCGTCGCCCCCTTGCAGCACCTCGTTGCGCGCCGATGCGAGAGCCGCCTCCAGCCTGCGCTTGCAGTCCGATCGCTGAACCAGCAGCCGAGCTGCATCGACGTCATCGACGCCAGCCTGCTTCAGCAAGGGAGCGAGGTGGGCTTCCTGAACCGCCATGTCGTGCTGGGCACTCTCGAGGTGACGCCTGGCCGTCTCAAGCTCCAGTTCCTTGCGGACGCGATCCGCCTTGGCAGCCAATGCCTGCGACAGGCGTTCGGCCAGGCGCTTGGCAACCTCTTCGGGACGCGCCTGCGAGGGCACGTCCTCGCCTGCCTCCCGAGCGACATGGCGAACCCGCTTGTCGAAGTGCTCCAGGTCGGCCTCCATGGGACGGATGCGATCCGCCCGGGTGGCTTCGATCCTGTCCAACAACTCCATCACCCGGGCCGCCATCTCCACAGCGGCCTCGGCCTCGCCCACCGACTCGGCGTGGCCGTCCAGACCGATGTCCGCCAGCGTGGCCTTCCAGTCCTGCTGCCACTGATCACGGGCGAGCCGTGCCTGCCTCGCGTCCTCCTGTCGCTGCGCCAGGGCACGCCGCGCGGCCTTGATCTGCCCGCCCAGCAACGTACGCCGCGTGTCCGCGGTGTCCGCATCCGTGATGAAGCGCTCCACGCGTCCGGCCGCAGCCGTCAGCGGCTCGCCTTCGATGATGGGCAGCGCGCTGCGCTGCATGCACCGCAGCAACTCGCTATGCGCGGCACTGTAGGCCGCCACCTCGATTTCGAGCTGTTGTTCGCTGTTGGTCAGTGCCGTGGCCGCGGCCAGGGCGCGGTCACGCCTGGCCAGCCATTCGCGCAGATCCTCCAGCCGCATGCCCTTGAGTCCCAAGGTGGCTGCCTGTTCTTCCCAGCGCGCCAGGAAATCCCGCAGTTCCCCTGTCCGCAGCTCCAGCGCGGCCTGCAGGCGACTGGCGGCAGCCGTTGCCGCCTCGAGCTGCTGGCGCAGGCTGCGCAGCGTCGCGGCATCGTCGGCCGAGGCAAGGCGGGCATCAGCCAACTCGTCAGCCAGGACCACGCCTTCCTCCAGCGTCCGCGCACCCGAGTCCAGCGCTAGCCGGCCAGCCTTGATTTCTGCCCACGTGCCGTCACGGTGGCGACGAGCCTCGGCCACATCGGTTTCCGTCACCACCCGGCGATCCCGGGTGAACTGCTCCAGCTCCAGCGACTTGGCCGCAACTACCTCGTTGGCCTCCTCCAGCCGCTGTCGCGCTTGCAGGACGGCTGTTTCCAGCTGGCGCTGCTGCTCGCGCAGTTCGCTCGCCCGCTCGGCGGTGGGGCAGGGCAGGTTGCGCAGCTCAACCAGCGACGGGCTCCAGGGGGTGAGAGATTTCAACGCGTCGTCCAGTGCCGCACGGGCGTGCTCGACGGCGGCGTGCAGCGTGCGCTGGGTTGCCGGGCTGTTGCGTACGGCTTGTGCCTGGACGAGCGCGGACCGCAAGTCCGCCCCGGCCTGGTGAGCAGGGATCTCCTCGAGGTCACTCTGCAGCGCCTCCAGCGTGACCGCCTGCTCGCGCACGGCTTGCTCGGCCGCTTCGGTGGCCTGCTCCACGGCGCCACGGGCCTTGACCAGGTCGCCGACACGGCGCAGGTCGAGCCGCGAAGGCAACGCGGCACGGATCTGTGCCTCATCTCGGGGCCAGCCCAATTGGCCGCAAAGGTCCTGCACGCTGGCGAGCAACTGTTCGACCTGCCGTCGCTGGTCCGCGACGTCGACGATATGACTGGCGCACCGATGCCGATGAGCCTCGAGTTCTTGCACCTGCGACTCCAGGGCCAGAATGGCATCGTCACGCACCAGCTTGCCCACCTCCGTCTCCAAAGCATCGACCTTGCTGCGGTGAATGCTCACGGCGGTCCGCGCCGATGTCAGGCCTGTCACACAACCGTCCAGTGTGGACTGGGCATCCGGGGGCAGATCCAGCACATCGCCCAGCTCCTGCAGTTCCCGGGCAATGGAGCGCATCTTCGCCAGGGACGGTGCCACGCGGCGAATGCGTTCAAGCCTCGCAAGCTCGGTATCGAGGGTCTGCACCTGGGCCTCAGCGTCACGGACCTGCTCCTCGGCTTCCTGGACGGTGCGGCGCGCCTGCGTCCACGCGGTCGTCCGCACGGTAGCTGTCTTGAGCTGGGCACAGGCCGCATCGAACTGCTCCTTGGCCTTGTAGTAGGCACGATCCTTGGCCGCCCGGGGACCCCACAGCTTGCCACCTTCGTCCTCCAGATCCTGTCGGACCCGCCCCAGGCTTGCGATGCCCGCGGCCGACTGGAACAGCATCTGGCCAACGTTGCCCGACGCGTCGAGGATCGCCTGTCCGCCCTGCACGAGACGCGGGTGGTCCAGGCAGAACATCTGCTGGAACAGCTGTTCGTCAATATTACCAAGGAAAGGTGCGAGCGCATCGTCGGACAGCACCGTATCCGTCGGCGTCCTCAGCGTCTGCCTGTTGGCCTTGCGCCGTCTGAACGTCAGGCTCTGCCTTGCATCCTCGACGGTAGCACCCACGAGGAGCTCCTTCTGGTCGTGCAGGAAACCCATCGTGGCCCGGTGGGGCATGCCGAAGAGGAGCTCCAGGATCGCCGTGCGCAGGGTGGACTTCCCAGCCTCGTTGGGACCGGTGACGAAATGGAAGTCGAATTCACGCTGCGGCAACTCGACGCTCAGGTCGGTGAACTTGCCATACCGGATGAGATCCAGCTTGCTTAGGCGCATGATCAACCTGCCTTGGCGATGTGGGCCAGCAGGCCCGGGGCGACGCTGTCGATGAGCGGCGCGAGGTGACCCTGTCGGGCCTCGTCGAGTGCCGGCACGAGGCTGGTCAGCTCGCCCTGCACCTTTGAGAGAAAGGGCGTCAGCTCCGTGCGCAGCTCGGCCAGGAACTCGGCGTCGCCCTGGGCCTCGCGCAGGATTTCTTCCAGCTCGGCCAGGGCGTCGAACCGGCCCTCGGCCTCGGCGGCGTCCTCGTGGCCTTGCGTCCCGACGCGGACCTTTTCCAGCCACAACCGGTCGTTTCCGATGTCAGCGATGCGGCCGAGCACCTCGTAGCGCAGCTGGTTCTCCAAGCCGAAGAGTTCGCCGTGCGCACGGGAGCGTCCCTTGACCGAAACCCGCACGGCACGCGGTACGTTCGCATCGATGCTCAACACTTCCTCCAGCGCGCGGCCGATGCGTTGCACGACGTCCTGCAGGTTGTCACATCCGCAGGCGTCCACCTCCACGCCTTCCCAGCGCAGCACGTCGATGAACAGCCGCTGCGTACTTGCGTGCCCGGCGTCATCGACGTTGACCAGCACGGCACCGCGCCGCCCCGCCTCGCGGATGCTGCGACCTTGCAAGTTTCCGGGGAAGACGACGGTGGAGCCGTTCCTGCGCCAGTCCTGGTACTCGTGGACGTGGCCCAGGGCCCAGTAGCCGTACCCCTTGGCGAAGAGCCCGTCCAGCGTGCACGGCGCGTAGCGATCGTGGGCCGCGTGCCCCTCCAGCGCCGTGTGCAGCACGCCGATGTTGTAGTGTCCCGCCAGGGGCGCCCGGTACCCCATGGTGAGGTCGTCCGTGGTGGCCTTGGTCCTGAAGCTCTGGCCATGCAGGGCCACCTTGAGGTCGTCGAGCGTGAACACCTGCGGCTGCCGGCTGCTGAAGCAGTGCACGTTGTCCGGCAGGACGAGCTTGGTCGTCATCTCGCTTTCGGCGTCGTGGTTGCCGAAGAGCACGTACGCGCGGATGCCGGCGCGTCGCAGCCGCCCCATCTCTCGGCAGAAGAACACCCCCGTGTTGTAGTCCTTCCACTGACCGTCATAGAGGTCCCCGGCGATCACCACGAAGTCCACCTGTGCCTCGATGGCCTGGTCCACGAGCGCGGAAAAGGCCAGCCGCGTGGCGTTGCGCAGCATGGCGGCTGGCGCGTCGTCGTAGGCGCTCAGTCCCTGCAGAGGACTGTCAAGATGGATGTCTGCAGCGTGGATGAATCTCAAGAGAACCTCCCTCGGAAGCCCGCCTTCAGGGCAGGCACGTGCTCGCTTCGGACCGTCGGCATGTTGGTGCCTCAAGTGAAGGTGGGTTGCGCATCCACACCAATGCGCAAGTCGATTGGCTGTGGCTGACCCTGCGCATCGGGTTGGCGCGTTGGCAGACCGTCTGCTGATGTCTGCCTGGCTGGCTGGCATCCCGATCCAGGCAGTGAGTCGAGGCGGCCAAGGGAACGGGCTGAGAAATCGGCGCCGTGGCCCTTTGCTGCCGTACTCGGGCCCTACCGTACCGAGTCGCCCATCCATGTCTTGACGTAGGCAACGAATTGGCTGATCTCTTCGGCCGCCAGCACGTCCACCTTGTATTCACGGGCGCGCTGGCGGACCTCCTGCTGCACGGGCCGCGCGGACAGCAGCAGGCTGCGGCCCGTCAGACCACTCACCTGCTGCGTCAATTGAGCCAGCTTGTAGACGTAGGCCTGGTCCTTGTCCGTGTCGCGTCCGAACCGGGCCGTCTTGCACTCGATGAGCAGGGCGCGATTGCGGTGCACCGCCAGGGCATCGATCTCGTTTCCGGTGCCGCCGGCCGAGCCGATCCTGAGATTGACGGCATGTTCCTTGGGCCTGAGCCCTCGCAGCTTGGTCGCCACGAACTCCTCGAGCCAGCCGCCAGCGAAGTAGGCTGCAGCCTCGCGGCTTGCAAACACCACTTCCGTGTCGCCGCCCCAGTGGAGCAGCCCAAGCTCCCGGGCCCGCTGGAGGATTTCGGCATTGCGGCCACGGGGTACGGAATCAAGCCTCTGGCATAGAGCCCCGGAACCTTGCGAGGCCTTCAACGCATCGCTGGCCAACCAGTTGAGCGTGCCGAAGAAGCGGGCGAGCTGGCTGGCCTCGTCGCCCAGGACTCGCGTCAGTGATGCGCGTTCGTGTGCAGCCTGTTGCGCAGCGACGTCGCGATTGCCGTCGCTGATGCGCTGGAAGCCGTGGAGCAGCAGCATGTCGTCCACGCCCACCACATCCTGCATAGCCTCTGTCCTTGCATCGGGAGCCAGCCAGTCGAGCCGGTTGTCTCGCGTTTCCAGGTACAGCAGGTGCAGGTCGTCCACCATCGGTAGCGCGCGACAGCGCCAGCGTCATCAGCTTGTGCCCTCCGGTGGCATTGAATACCAGCGGACGCTCGCCCAGGTGAATCGCCACCGCTTCCGCTTCACTGGCGACCTGCTGGGGCGTGCTGTCGTCAAACGCGCGGCGCTCGACCCGAACACCATGCGATTCCAGCACCCGTTGGAGGTTGCCCGCGCTGAGCTTCATCGCCGGCGTCTCCAGGATCACGACCTCGGTGGCCCGCAGCTGCAAGGCCGGGATCAGGCTGGCGAGGTTCTGGCCGGTGGCGATGCACAGGTGCAGGGAGGGTCGGTGCATGGCTTGTCTTTCAAGACACGGGTTGGACTTCAAAGCGCCGCAGTGTTGCGCCAAGCAACTGCAGTTGGCTGGCGTCGAGCTCGACGCCGCGCATGTGGCAAGGCAGGTCGACGCTGAAATGGACGTATGCCGCCTGGCGGCGGCACACCTCGGCGACCAAGTGCACCGGGAGCGTGCCGATGACGGTGTCGCCGGGCTGAACCTGGCAAAGGTCCAGGTGGGGCAGCCAGGCATCCACCTGCACGCCTTGCAGGCGTGCCCACTCGACGCAGCCGGGATGGCGAGAGACGAAATACGTTGTCAAGACCGACGGGCTCAGTGAGCTGTGACGGTGGCCAGGCCGTATTGGCCCAGGCCCATGGTCGCGTTCTTGCCCAGGTGCAACCATTGACCCAGGGTCAACCACGGCAGCAGCGGCGCGAGTTCGCCGTAAAGCGTCCAGCGGCCCAGCACGCCACCCAGGTTCATCTCCTGACCCTGGCGAGCCGAGTAGCGCGCCCAATCCTTCCAGTGCAGTTGGCTGCGATCGTCCTGCAGCGTGGCGGCGGCGGCCACCAGCGCCGCGCCGTCGAACGGCGCCGGGCGGATGTCCATGTGAAGGTCCAGCAGCAGGTTCACACGGCGCAGCAGTTGGCTGATGAGGGTGCGTGGGCTCAATTCCTGCGGGCGCAGCGGGCGGCCGTTGTTCTGCAGCCGCAGCGGGGTATCGATCAGCAACTGCAATCGCTCCAGCGGCCGGGGAAGCTCCAGGGGCAGCGCATGGACGGCGGCGTGTGGAAGCACCTGCGCCTGGGCCAGGTCGAAGGCCGGCGTGTGCGTGCGGTCCGCGTCCACGTGGCTGACGGATCGCAAGGCGCCACGCACGCGTGCCTGGCCGAGACCCTGCCGCAGCGCGCGCTTCCAGGCCTGCACGACCAGCGGCAACTGGCGCAGTGCCCCGGCGCCGATGAGCACCATGTGGAAGCTCAACGCCTGACCTGCGGGCACGTGCGTGCAGCCGATACGTGGCGGCTCGATGATGTAGGGGTTGGGCACCTGGCTGAAGCGCTGCTCGAACTGGGTCGGTCGCGGCGGAGTCTCGAACAGGGCGGGATAGGCACAGCTGCGGTACAGCGGGCAGGCCTTGCAGTCGTCCCGCCCCGTGCTGCAGACGGTTTCGCGCAGCGCGGCGCCAAAGCAGCTGCGAAGCAGCGCGCCGGCGTAGTCGGGCAGCACGAGGTCGGCCTCGAACACGGCCGTGAAGCAGTAGCGCGCCAGGGGCAGGGCCAGGGGTGGGGTCACGCTTGGCCTCTGAGCTGAGCGATGGCCTGTTGCAGCTCTTGCCAGCGTTCCTTCTTCGACGGCCGACCCCAGTCCTTGGTGGCGCTGCTGGCGAGCAGCTCGGCCGCGGCCTGGCGACTGCGCGGCTCGGTCCATGCCAAGGCAGTGGCCATGAAGGCGAGGCGGATCTGGTTGAAGGGACCGCTGGGATTGAAGGCACCCGCTTTCTTGGCCGTGTCCAGGGCTTGGCTGAATTGAGCCAGCTCGACCTTGGCAGCCTCGAAGGCCTGGTCCTCGGGCGACATGGCGGCCATGCGGCGCACCCGATCCTCCGCGGCGGCCCGCGCCTGGGCGGATTCCAGCGCCTGCTGGCGAGCACGGGCGGCTTGTTGGTCCTCCTCCATCGCGCCGTAGCCCACTGCGGTCTTGGCGCCAAAACCGAGCCAGGCAAAGGCATGGCGCAATGCTGCCTGCAGCAGCGCCTGCCAGCGCCCGTTCTGCGCCAGCTCCGCGTGCTGCGCGGCCAGGAACGGCACGTCGCACTGCAGGTGGAAGGCGAAACCCGTGCCCGGCGGCACCGTCAGGAAGTTGATCGGGTTGGGCTGGCCAGACTCGTGCGGAGAGCTGCTGTCGCCGCTCCTGGCGTCCCGGCGGTCCTGGTAGTAGTGGCTTTGATGTGGCGTCATCACCTCCACCTGCAGTGCGTCGCCCGTGATCTGCGGGATCACGTCCCAGCAGATCAATGCGCCGCGCTGGTGCTCGGTTTCGCCGTTGGCGCTCTCCCAGCCAAACAGGGTGTCGATGGCGCGACTGTCCCAGCCCTGCGTGTCGCCCCAGTCGCCACTGGCCAGCTCGCGCGCGGCCTGGCGCAGCATGCCCTTGACGCCGCTGCCGGCCAGGTAGGGCAGCCCGTAGGGGTTGAGGAAGGCGAAGCCGTTTTCCAGCGGGTGCTCGTTGCCCAGGCCGGTGGTGAACGGCGCAACGGCGCGGGCGTCCAGCGCCAGCAAACGGCCCTGTGCGGCCATGGGTGCGGCCAGTGCGGCTTGGCGCTGGGCCAGCGCACGCATCAGGTCCACGTCCGCGGCGTTGAGTCGCAGCGCCTGCTTGAGCGCAGCAGCCTTGTTCTCGTCCTTGAAGGCGCGCAGTTCCCTCTGCGGTCCGGCGCTGCGTTCGTTCACGTCATGGGTGGTCCACAGGTGCTCGCCAGTGCGGTTATCGACACCCCAAAACGGCAGGTACATGCCAAAGCGCAGCCCCGGCGAAGCCTGCGACAGGTCCTGCTTGAGCAGGTAATGCGGTACGGCGGCGATCGCCATCTCAGTCCTCCCCGCCTGTGGCGCGCACGGCCGGTGCCATCTGGCGCGTCCAGCGCAGCCAGGCGAAGGCCTCGGCGGTGATGTGCTGGAACGTGCGCGGCTCGGCCTTCATCAGCGCCTGCATGAAAGCGGCGAACTCGGCCTGGGGCAAATCCTTCGGGAAGCGCCGGCACAGCCAGGCGCGCAGGTGCTCGCCCAGCAGCTTGCAATGGTGCTGGGACGCCTTGCTGCCTTTTTCCTGCAGAAAAGCCATCACCTGCATCAGGCCGCTGTTCATGATCAGCGCTGGCAGGCCCTTGGCCAGGTTCTGGTACTCGCTGCTGCAGCCTTGGCAGACCTGCCAGGCGTGGGCCGCACGCTGCTGTTCGAGGGTCGTTGCCATGGTCTCAGCCCTCCACCACCTGGGCCATCACCAGGCCGCGCCCGGTGGTGGCATCGCCGCCGATCTGGATCAGGCGGTCGTGCAGCACGTTCTTGAGCTTGAACAGCACGTCCGTGGCGTCCAACTCTGCGCCCTTGCCTGTGCGTGTGGCGCTGGCCATCAAAGGGGCCAGCAGCAGCGATTCGGGTGGCAGGTTCTCGGTGTAGAACAGTCCGCCGTCTGAGGCAGTGCCGGTCTTCTCGTCGATGCGCACATGGGGCTCGACGAGCGTTGCGTGCTCGACGAAGTAGGCGAAATCGGTATCGGACAGGATCACCAGGTCCTGAGCGAGCTTGCCGCGGAAGAAGGCGTAGGCATCACCGGCGGGCAGGGCCTTGGCCGCCAGATCCTGGGCGACGGCGGGCAGACTGTCCGAGACTCTGGCCGTGTACTCGAAGGCCTCCAGGTACAGCTTGTCGCCGCCGAGCAGTGCCGGATTGACGATCAGGCACTGGCCTTCGGCGACCTCGGGCACGGTCCAGGTGGTGCTCACGCCCACCAAGGCCAGCAGGCGCTGCGCGCGGGCCAGCGCCTGCGAGCAGGTGGCGTAGACGTAACCGCCCTTGAGACTGCGCACCGGAAAGGCCACCAACTGCGCATCGCCGAAACTGAGCGCACCGGCGTGCAGCTCGCCGCTCTGCGCGGCGGGGCCGAACAGGCGCTCGATCAGTGAGGGGTCGCCGCCAATGGCTGCAAAGCCGTGACGCAACGCGCCCTTGATGCCTGAGCCGGCAAAGCTGGGGTGGTTGGTGTGGCGCTCGCGCTGGATGGGGTTGTCGATCACGCCGATGGCGCTGCCCGCACCCATGTGGACCGGGCTGACGGCGTAGAGGAAGACGGCGGCTTGGCGTTGGAACATGGTGCGCTTTCCCTGGGTCTTGTGGTGATGGGGTGTTTTCGCGAATGGGCGTCGCCGCCTTACCAGGCGGCGAAGCTGAAGCGGTTGAAGCCTTCGGCGCGACGCTGCGGATTCTCGTCGGCAGCCGCCCACAGGCCTTGTTCGGCAAGATTGCCAAGCGCCTGCGGCGTGGCGTCGAGCTCGTCGAGCCAGTAGACGCTGCCGGTCGGGGCCACGCGTTGAGCGGACTTGGGCTGGCGCTGTGCCAGATCCCAGCCGCTGACGATCTCGGCCCGCGGCACGGCGGCGCAGGCCAGCCGGGCGCTGAATCCGGGCAGGCGGATGCGGCGCTCACCGTCCACGCCCGGCGGCAGCCACCCACCGGCGAACAGCCCAGGGCTGGTCAGCACGATGCGGCAGCGCCGGGCGCCGCACAGATCGGCCAGGTCCGCCTTCGGTGGCTGGTAGGCGATGGTTTGCAGTGCGGCTCCCCGCCCGTCGCCGCCCAGGCGCAGCATTCCGTGCTCGGGTAGCGTGGCCCCGCGCACGGCGGCCAGGAAGCCGACCTCGGGCCTGAAGGCCACCGCCTGCGCGCTGAACAGTTGACCATCGGCGGCGCGGCGGGTGGATGGATCCAGACCCACGCCGACGCGGTTGTCGATGCGCCACAGTTGTTCGCTGCCGACCAGTTGCTGCAATGTGGGCAGGCGCCCGGCCAAGTACGCCGCCCACCCGGCCGTGCTCAGCCACAGCCCGCTGCTGGCTTTGCTGCGATCGGCCTGGGCCAGCAGCGGCCACTGGGCCAGTGGGGCCGAGCTGAGCAGGCCCGGGGCCGGCTCGTGAGGTTGCAAGCGCTGCACTCGCAAACCGGCTGAGGCATCCTGGCTGACCACCAGATCGGCAGGCAGCGGGTGCAGGGTTTCGAGCTGTCCGCGGGCATCGCGCCGCGCCAGCGTGAAATCGGTGAGCGCGAACGAGCCGGGGGCCTGGGGCGTACCCAGCTCAGGGTGCGACTGGCGCCCAGCGGCGAAAGCCGCCAGATCCATGCCGCTGTCGCTCAGCATCAAGCTGCGCAATGCGCCGGCTGCCACCGACGGCCAGGGCGGCACCAGGCTTTCGCCGTGGCTGCCGGGATCGCCAAAGAGCTTGTTGCCCCGCAGGAACAGCACGTCCAGCGGCTGGATGAAGCGGTAGGTCGTGGATGACATGTCGGGTCAATCCTTGTTGCGGGTGGCGCGTGCCAGGAATTCGGCAGCGCTCATGAAGTGCACCAGCCAGTCCAGGCGCTTCTCGCCATCCCGCGGCGGCGGCCGCAGGGCATCGTCGAAGGCCAGGGCTGCCAGGCGCTGTGCCAGGCGAGGAACGTCATGGGCTTCGCGGACCGCCTTGTCAGCTTGCCGCGCCAACTGGTAGGCCAGCAGCGTCTCCAGCATGGCCGGCTGGTCCTGCGGCAGGTCCCGCAGCCAGGCCAGGCTGTTGTAGACGGCACGGCGCGAGACGCCGTCGGCACCGAGGAACTTGCGCAAGGCATGCAGCAGGTCCACCGGCTCGCCCCACTTGGCGGTAACGGTAAGCGCTCCACCGGAACGCTTGACGATGGTGAGGCTGAAGGCATCTCGCCCCCCCCGTCCCTTGGCTCGGCTCTCGGCCGCGCGCAACTCCCGCATCACCGCACCCAGCGGGGCCTGGTGGTGGGCCACCACCGCGCCACAGCTGGCGGTGGCGCGAGTGCCCATCATGCGCATCAGGCACAGGCGGCCTCTGTTGCGCAGCAGGGCGAAGCCATCCTTGAGCTTCAGCCCGGCGCCCTGGTAGTCGCCGTCCTCATGCGCAGGGTCGTGGCCGGCATAGGCCACGCGCAGCCGCTGCATCGCAGGCAGCAAGTCGGCCACCGGCAACATGGCCAGCACGTCGTCACCGCCGGCATAGATCAAGCGACCCAGGTGTTCGTCCTCGACCACGTGCGGAGCCACCACGAGCGAGAAGTCGTTGAGCGCAGCCGAGATCGAGAGATGGCGGTTGGGCGACACGGCGCGCCGTTGTTCTGCGTAGGCTCGCAGCCGGCCCTCCTTGCGGGCCTGCGCGTCAAAGCCCTTGTGCACATCCGGGTGGAAGCTGTCGCGGTAGCTGATCGCATAGTCATCACCGCCAGCCAGCCACGCGCCCATGCGGTCGCCATCCATCAGCAGCAGGCCGTAGTAGGTCTCGAGCTGACCTGCGTCACGGCCCAGCGCGTCGCTGACCAGCCGGCGCAGTTCCTGAGCCTGCGTCTCGTCGTCGAGTTCGTCTGCGGCGTCGAGCAGACCGGGCAAGCGGCGCGCATCGGCCAATGCGGCAGCGTTGCGGGCATGGCGCCGCATCAGCCGGCGGGGCAGCGCGACCATGCTCTCGCCATGGCGTGCCAGAGCGTCCTGCAAGCGCGCAGTGGCCTGGCCACCATCGTCCAGCCAGCGATCGAGCTGGTGCGCCAGTGACATGGTGTGGGTGGACACGACGAAGCGCTGGGCACTGTCCAGATCACCGACGGCGCGGCCCACCTCCTGCGCAAACAGCGTGGGCCACAGGCGCTTGATGGCCGGCAGCGCGCCCAGATGTTCGCCCTTCCTGGCCCAGGCCGGCCGCTTCCTGGCGATGCGAACCCACAAGGTGTCGCGTCGCTGCCCGGGCGGCAGCAAGAGCTGCTGTGGATCGGTGGTCAACCATTCCGTTTCCCCGGTCAACGAGCATCGCCAGCCACCCTGCGAGCCTTGTGCGAAGGTGCGCACCGATTTGGCGGCAGCCAGCGCGCGCTCGGCCAGGTCATGCACGGCCGGGTACAGGGCACCCGGATTGGGCGAGAAGAAGGTGGTGTTGCCTTCCCAGGCAGTTTCCTTCTGCAGCACTTGCCAAGCGGGGCTGGCCAGGAATCCGGCCGGCTCGCCGGGTGCCACGCCGAAGAAGGGCGCCATCGCGGCGGACAGCGCAGTGGTGTCCAGGTCGGTCTGCCTTTCGGTGTTGCGCGGGCGGATCAGCGAGAAAGGCACGGCAGCCCAATGCACTTCGGGAAAGCCTTCGAGCTGCTGGCGCATTTGCTGGTAGGCATGCTCGCCTTCGCTGCGCGCCACACCGGCTTGCTCAAGCAAGCGGTCCACGACCTGCTGGCCCAGCCCCTCCAGCCAACCACGCACCGCGCGCTCGATCTGCCGCACCAGATCCTGCACCTGGGCCCGCGGCACGATGGCCACGAAACGGTTGGGCAGTGCGGCGGCGAACAAGGGATTGGCGTCGGTGCCGCGCGTGGTCCAGGCGGCGTCGTCGAACAACTCGCGCGGCAGCCGGCATTCGTCGCGCAGCCACAGGTCTACCTGCGGCACGCCTCGCAGGCGCGGAAACAGGATGGCGTCCGGCCCCAGGGCCTCGCACACGGGCTTCATGGCCTCCCAGGCCAGGCGCGCGAGCAGGTGCGAGCCGGCCCACAGATCCGAGGTGGAGCGCGCCGCGGCGATGAAGCTCTGAACCGGCCCCAGGGCCAGTGTCAGCAGCGCGACCTCGCCCTCGGGATCGGCCGCAAAGGCACCGGCGAAAGCGGAGGTCAGATCCAGGTGGTCCCAGATGCTGTGATCGGGCACCCGGGTGTCGGCCGGCAGCTGGGGCCACAGCACGCCCAGCGTGCCGTTGTCCTGGGTCTCCCGCAATTCGGGACCGAAGCGCCAGTACGCCAGCAGGGTGCGGTTCCAATCGACCTCGCCATCGGGCTGGCGCTGCACCAGAGCCGAGAAGTGCTCGAAGCTGCGCGACTTCAGCGCCTGCAGCTCCGTGTCACCCAGGCTGCCGAGGTCGAAGGTCTTGCCGGTCAGCGGATGGATCAGCACCGGGCGCTGGGTCCAGCGCACCTGCGCCCCCTCAGCGACCTTGAGCGTGAGCTGCTTGCCGGACCGGGTTTCGACTGCGATCTCCTGCAGTGGCCACTGCGGGCGGTCGGCTGCGGCCGCCCACCAGTCGGCTCGGCGCACGATCTCGTAGATCGGCTTCGGAATACCGTTGTGGAACAGGGCGCCGTGCAGAGCCTCGGCATTGTCGGGATCGATGTTGGCTACATCGATGCGCCCGAAACCCAACAGGCGGTGCAAGACCTTGGAACTGCCGCCTTCATGGCCAGCAGGATCGCGCAACAGCACCAGCGCCTTCTCAGCGGGGTCGTGCAGACGGGCGTGGAGCTTGGTTTGCCAGAGATTGTTGGTCGTCATGATCAGGACTCAGGCCGGAATGCGTTGCAGACGAGCCTCTGCGTCGAGGTGGTGGTGCACCTGCTGCCAGACGGCCACGATGGCGGCGCGATCGGGGCGGAAGGCCGGTGGCGGCAGGCACGGCACGTGGAAGACCACGCCGCGCAGCTTGCCGTCGGTATCGGCACGCACCTTGAAGCGCAGGCTGTTGGGCAAGCGGGCGTTGTTGCCCCAATCCTTCACCGCGTGGTTCGTCACCGGGTAGCTCAGCCAATGCCTGTCGTGGATCTGGCCATCCGCGCGAGCCGCGGGAAACCTGAACTGGGTCCGAAGGCCGATCTTGATCTCGGCCAGGCGGCGCATCACCAGCTGCCAGTTGGGCAGGGCCTCGGTTTGCCAGATGAGCGCAGCGTCGGCGTCCGTGCCGATGGCCTGTGGCCAGTCTTGTTGCAGTGCGTCGCGCCACGGCAGCGTCAGCGCGCGGTCAAGTGGGCCATCGAGCGCCGGGGTATTGGCGTCGGCCGGCGTCAAGCTGAACGAACCCCAGCCATTGCGGCTGCGCCCACCGACGGTGCCGTAGTGCTGCAGCAGCCACAGGGCCCGGTGCAGTCGGCGTGCGTCGCCGTTGGCCGGAAAGGCCAGCGACCAAACAGCCTCTTCGCCGGACTGGATGGCAGCACTGCGTTTGAGGGCGGTTTGACGGTCGCGGAACTCCAGCGGCCCGTAGCCCAGGTACAGATGAGCGCCCACCGGCGCCGGCTTGCCTTCGCGGTTCTTGACCTCGGGATGGGTGACGCGTTGAGCGTCCAGTCCCGTCCAGTCCCGTTGCTTGCCGATCGTCCACTGGCTCAGTCGCAGCCTGAGCTGGCTTCGGCGCGAGTCACTCTCGCGGTCCGCGGCCACGCCGAACAACTGGCCCTCGGCTTGTCGCATGGCGGCCAGGTTCAGGTGCTGCGCCTGATCGGCCGCGTAGGCCACCCGCCACCATTGCCGCAGCAAGGCCTTGAAGGGAGGTGTGCGCCACTGCGCGGATTGCAGGGCGTTGCCGAGAAAAGCTGGCGTCAGAAAGCGCAGCTTGTAGCGCAACGTGATGACGCGCGAGTCCATGATGGAATCCCTCAGTCTGTTGATGTCGTCAGTGACACAGTGTCACCGGCCGAGCCGGCGTGGCGGTAGGCGGCAAGCTTGTGGCGTGCGCAGCGAACTCGTGCCGGCCCTGGAGTCTCGCCGCGCTCGGGCTGGTGTCCCAGCACAGCAGACCACCGTCTCGCAGTTGAGCGGGCAATTGATTTCCTGGGCACATCACGCCTCATGGTCGGCTTCGATGTCTGCGAAGCGGATGGCCGATGCCGGCAAGGACAAGCGGTAGCGATACGGCTTCTTCTTTCCGCCGTCGATCCGATAGGGCGCGGCGGCCACGTTCAACGCCCGATCGAGCGACTTGTGCAGGAACGACTTGGTCTGGGAGAAGAAGTCGCCTTCCATGCCTTGCTTGAGCCGTTCCTCGGTGCGCTCGGTGTCGCCCAGCGGCCCGGCCACCTGGCGCAGCTCATGCAGGTACAGCTGCGCCATCGCAACGTCTCCGGCGCCCACGGGCGGCGCGGGCAGCGGCTCGGCGCCGACGAGCGCGCGGCGCGCGAACATCGCCAACAACGCCAGTTGCACGCGCGGCAGCCGCACGACCTGCCCACTGGCACGGATACAGCCCCGACGCAGGTCCAGCACCAGCTCGGCCGGCGCGAGCGCACGCCGCGCTGCCTGCACCGTGGCGTCGAAGCCGGCTCGGCCCGCCAGCAACTCCTGAGGCAACCCGTGGCGCAGGCTCACGATAGGGATGTCGGCCAGCGTCACGCGGGCCTCGGCCGCATCGGCCAGTTCCCGCTCGCCAGCCTTGATCACCTGGCTGTAAGGCGTGGGGTAGTAGAAGTCCATGCTTCGCTCGTAGGGCTCATTCACCAGCACATGGCTGAGCGAGTCCTGTACCCGTCCGAACAACGACAGGGCATAGCCCACGAAGAAGCCCATCGTCTTGCGTCCGCCGGCCAGCGACACGTGCAATGCACAGTTCGCATCAGCGGTGAACTCACGCACCCGCTCGGTGATGAAGTCGGCTGCCAGCCGGTTCTCCTGCAGGTCACGTATATCGGCCAGCGGCTGCCCCTGCGCATCCGGCACCACATGGATGTGGTGCTCGTCGAATGCGATGTCGGCCAGCCCGTAATCGTGGCGCAGCCGTGCAAACCAACCCGGCTCTTGCGACAGCAGCGCGAGCTTGAGCTTGTGTGCGCCCGTGGCCGTCGTGATCACGTGCACTTCGGTCGGCACGAAGGCCGGTTGCTGCATCACCGCCAGCGCATAAATGGTTTCCGTCACAACTTGGGGCGACAAGCCCGTGACGGCCAGCAGCACGCGACGAGGATACTGGTGGGCAGGTGTATCAGGAGCAGGTAATTGCATGGTTGGCATCGTGCAGGCTCAGGCGGGCCAACCGGCAACTCGCAAGCTTGTCGCCAGTGACGGCCTGTCCACGTGGAGACCCCTTTCGACCATGGCGGCGCACCCGCCCCAATGACTGGCTCGGCCACGGGGGGACTTCGAGAGGTACCGCACAAGCGTGTTCGGCCCGCGCAGTGTTGCTCAGTGCGCGGGCCGCGCGTTTGACCTGCGGCGGGCCTAGCGAAGCCTGGACGCGGCTCAACGAGGTCAGCCTCAAGGCAGCGCGGTCCTCAACTGGTATCGAGGCGCGCAGCACGGTGGGCTGCGATGCACTGCGGTAGAGCCACATCACCGCAGCGTCGGCCGGCGATGGGGTGTCGGACGCAGGGGGACAGGCACAGTCGGCACGCCGCGCGCAACGAGCCCACGGCGATGAACCCGCAAAAGGCAGGCAGCGGTGCCCAGGCCGCGCGTCAAATGAGCACATAGCGATGGACAGCGCAGCGTGGGCTGCATGCACACTCCTCCCTCCTTGTCCTTGGCAGCAATGTTACCGGATGCATCCATGCCAGTAAGGCGTTGGAAGCATGCCAAGTGGCCGGCGACAGCAGTTTCGACCCCACTTTTGCTTGCAAATAAAGCCTCACGCTGAGGCGTAGCGACAAGTCAGTGCATGGATGAAGCTCGTGACCACCCGGGGCAACTTCTGCAGTCGATGCAAGACACGGTAGACCGCGCGCTTGAGCTCGTGCTTGGTCCGCGTTGTTGCCTTAGCCACGTGGGCCTTCAGGTGGTTCCAGACGAGCTCGTCGGGATTGAGGCGCATACCCAGGCAGGAAGAACAAATCCAGCCGCTCAGCGCTGTCCTGGACGAATTGCTTGGTCGGCTTGGATGTGCGTACGGGGTGTGCGTCCACCGCCAAGAAGATCTTGCGATCCATGCTCGTGATCAGGCGGCACAACGTGCACGCCAGCCTGGGCTCAATTTCTTCGATATCAGGGCACGGTCCGGACCTGGTGCTCAAGAAGATCGACTTTCTGGACGTGTCTCAATCCCTTCGATATCAGGGCACGGTCCGGACACCACTTGCGCGTGCACCGCGTGATGGACATGGGTCTTAATCCCTTCGATATCAGGGCACGGTCCGGACGCTGCGTTGCGCGGCTTCGGCCTTCTTCTGGAGTCTTAATCCCTTCAATATCAGGACACGGTCCGGACCAGTACAACAGGGAGCTCGCGCTGGTGCTGACGTCTTAATCCCTTCGATATCAGGGCACGGTCCGGACCGTGAGTTGGGTGCGTGGGACGGACTGCTGTTGTCTTAATCCCTTCGATATCAGGGCACGGTCCGGACAAGGTTGGCCTCGGAACCCATTGAACCAGGAGAGTCTTAATCCCTTCGATATCAGGGCACGGTCCGGACGTGGCCGCCGTCAACCACAGCTTCGATTTCTTGTCTTAATCCCTTCGATATCAGGGCACGGTCCGGACGTACACCAGCTGGAGTGTGGTGTTCGCCGTGGGTCTTAATCCCTTCGATATCAGGGCACGGTCCGGACCACTGGCTGCGCGGCATCGACGCCCAGCGGGGGTCTTAATCCCTTCGATATCAGGGCACGGTCCGGACTGGTGCACCCAAAGACTTCCGCTGCCTGGCGGGTCTTAATCCCTTCGATATCAGGGCACGGTCCGGACACCTGGTCTCCCCCATCCTGGCCGACAAGCCGGGTCTTAATCCCTTCGATATCAGGGCACGGTCCGGACAGATGATTATCCCCTTCGAGCGGCGCTCGATGTCTTAATCCCTTCGATATCAGGGTACGGTCCGGACCAATAACCATCTAAACCCACAGGTCTCTAAGAGTCTTAATCCCTTCGATATCAGGGCACGGTCCGGACATTCAGCGTCACGGCAAAGAGGTGCAGCTGCGGTCTTAATCCCTTCGATATCAGGGCACGGTCCGGACTGTGGGGGCTGACAACACCCCGCGTTTGGCTGTCTTAATCCCTTCGATATCAGGGCACGGTCCGGACCTGACGGCGCTGGACACCAAGCCTGAGTTCCTGTCTTAATCCCTTCGATATTAGGGCACGGTCCGGACGCGACCTATCGAGCTGAACGAGAGCCGCATCTTGTCTTAATCCCTTCGATATCAGGGCACGGTCCGGACACTGTGACCAAGGCGGATGCCGAAATGGGCCAGTCTTAATCCCTTCGATATCAGGGCACGGTCCGGACTTGTGCATGTGCGCCTTTGGCCTCGCCTTCGGGTCTTAATCCCTTCGATATCAGGGCACGGTCCGGACTGCTCGCGTCGAAAATGATAGCAGCGACAAGGGCTTGGCGGGGCCCTTCACAACTTTTCGGTCGACCGCGGGAGCTGTCTCCCGCAAGGACTCGTCGCTGCGGCGGCATGGCGGACCCTCATGGCACGAAGAGGCCATTCTCCTCCAGCGTGCCTTGCCCGAGGCTGACGATGCCGGGCCGCGCGGGCAGCCTGTAGAGCCGCAGATCGTCCGCCCCCTCGTCGACCAGCACCTTGAGCTCCTCGAAAAGCTTCTGCGCCTGCCGGCCGTCGAGACGGGCAAGAAACACCGATTTCTGCACGTGAAGCGCACAGCCGGCAAGGTGGCGGTGCACCTTGAGCAGCCGGCGCCGCTCGCCGATGTCGTAGGCCACCAGCCACTCCTTGACTTCGTGCGTCATGTGTCCTCCTTCTGCATCATGGCCTACCCTGTCAGTCGTCCTCGATGCCCGGCACACCGTCCTCAGGCAACAGCGCGCAGCCCTGCCGGCGCCATTGCCGAACGAGGTCCGCACAGGTCCAGCGCAGCCAGCGCGCGGCCTTGCGACGCACTTGGCCATAGGCGGGGTAGAAGCGTTCGCGCCCACTCTTGCCCAACAGGCAGGCGTCGCCCTCGTGGCGAAAATCCTCCGGCCGCACCAAGCCGTCGCGCACGAGGCGCCATACCCACTCGTCCACCAGCGGGCGCATCGGCTCGATGAGGTCGCTGGCCAAGGAGGCACGCCCGTGTGCAGGCCGGTGGTACAGGCCCAGCAACGGATCCAGGCCTGCGCACTGGCACGCCTGAACCGCCTGCGCGTGCAGCAGCGTGTAGGCCAGCGACAGGCAAGCGTTGACCGGATCGCGCGGCGGACGCCGGTTGCGGCCGTTGAAACCCAGTGCCGGCGGGAACAGCGAACCGTAGCCATCGAAATAGGCTGCAGCGGCAGCGCCCTCGATGCCGCGCAGTGCCGCTGCGCCGGGGTTGCACACGGTGGCCTGCTTTGCGTCGAGTTGCGCAAGCGCGGCTTCCAGGCGCCGCAGCGCGTCGTGCAACGGCTTGTGCGCATCGGGCCGCAGCGCAAGCGCGCGGCACAGGAAGCGGTGCTGGTGGCGCAGCTTGCCCAGCACCACGCGCAGTGCCCAGGCGTCCACCTGCGGCGGGTCCGTCACCGCGCGTGCCTGCGCCAGCCGCGCCGTGACATCGTGATGGCTTGGGCCCAGCACCCAGGCCACGCGCCGGCCGTAGCGGCCCGAAAGTACGACGCCCATTCCGCCTTGCTCGGCGACACGACCAAGCACCGAGGCCTCCACGACGATGCCGCTGCCCTGAACCACGAGTTGGTCCACCAGCTTCAGCGGCACACTGCCCGCGCGTCGTCCGCCCTCGTAGACGGCAGCAGCCTCGCCATCCAGGCGCAACGCCATGTCGCGCCGATCCAGTACAAGCAGTCCCATACGGTTCTTCTCCTCTTCAACCCAGGTAGATGCAGCCGCTCCGTTCACTGGACTCCGCGCCGCGCCCCGCCGTCAGGATGGCGCCGCGCGGGTCGAGCCGTGCCAGGAGGAAGCGGTCCTTCTGCGAGTCGATCGACCCAGCCACGATGCACAGCAGTTCACGCCGTTCGGTCGGGCTGAGCTCGACCTCGTAAGCCGACTTCTGTCCGCCACATGTGAATCCACGCAGCAGCCGCAGCATGGTGGCGCGGCGTCGGGCATCGGAGCTGTCGTAGGCGGCGAGGTACAGATGGCGTTGAGTCATGGCGGCCTTGTGTGGTGAAGGTTCCACCAGCTTGCCCGTGACACACCGCTGGTAGCCACATCCGCAACGTTGCCACTGCAACCTGCAGTGTTGGAATTCTCATCGCTGACCGTAATGGCGACAGCGACTCGGTCCGCAAGGGAAACTGATGCCGTACCGGCCTTCAGGTGCCGCGGCGGGTGATGCCCCAGGGAGTCGTGCAAAGTCTTTGAGGCGCGACAAGGCGCGCAGGGCGAAGCCCGAAGCAGCTTGCCCACGCACAGCATCACGAAACGCTTCGATGCGCTTCGAGTTCAGCACCCTGGCGCAGCAGCCGCATTGCCTCATCCCAGCCAGGCCCCTGCCAACGCCGCCCGGCGTGGTTTTCACCGAGCCTGCGGCGACGTCGGGGTCGGCAAGCGGCGCACCAGGAACGCCTCCAGCCGAGCCCCGCATTGCGCCATCTGCTCTGGCGTGAGCTCGCGGCCGCGCAACTCGGGCGGGACTTCCATGGTCAGGTGAAGATAGCGCGCACCGACCGTACAGACGATGGCGGCCAAGTGCAGCGGCACGGTGCCAATGACACAGTCGCCCGGCTGCAGCACACGGGGCTCCAGGTGCGGCACCAGCGTCCCTTCCCAGCCCTGCGAGCGCAGCCACTGCTGTGCGCCGGGATGACGCGTCACGATCCACGTCTTCGACGCCGGACCAGGCCTGCCGTACCAGTGCGAATCGGGGCAGGCGCTTTGCGCATTCCAGGTGTCAGTGGCAGCGGCAGCGGCAGCGGCAAAGGGGGCACGGGACATGTTCGGTCACTCTCCTGTTGTTGTGTCGGGCTGCACTGTCGCTGCCAGCCATGCTGAACAGAGAGGCTGGCAACGTTGCCACGGCATGCTGTCGTTCGGCGGCCGGCGCGCCCAACACTGGGCACATGGGACTTGGGAAAGCGGCTGGTTGTGGGATTCCAGAGTGTTCAGGCAACCAGCCTGTGTAGGCCTCAACCAGCTGTCGCCTTGCAATGCGAGCGGCCGCGCCTACTCTGCCGCCTGCTCTTGCACTGCCGCTCACGACCGACTACAGAACCGTGATTCGAGGATGTATCGCTTCGGCGGTCTGCCCCCGGCTCCAGCACCATGGCGTGCAGGCCGGGGCATGCATCGGGTGCAAGGCCAGGCATGCACCTGTCCGGCAGCCAAACGACAGCAACGTTGCGCTGTCGACTGATCGTGCAAAGACGCGGCAAGAATCAGACCGTCATCACTTCATCCGAGAGGGAAACGCCCATGTTTGACTTCCTCGAACGCGTCTTCGTCGACACCGTTGCCGAGATCGTCACCTTGCCGCTGCAGCCGGTCGAAGCCGCATTCGACCTCGTTGCCAAGGTCGTCGATCCGGACGGCGATACCCTGTCCGACATCCGACGCGAAAGCTTCCCAAACTCGGTCTTCCGCCTCAAGGACTGACCTGCGGACGAGGCTGTGTTCGCAGAACGGGCGGGGCCAGCAGGCGCGGACCATGCGCCGGCCCGCTTATCCTGGGCCAGACACAGGAGGCGCGCTGCTCGGAACGACAGGGCACGCATGAGATACGATTGTTTACATCATGCTTGCCGTGTCGATGAACGAGCCTTCGCCCCCTCCCCATGTCGCCCCGTCTTGCGGGGATTCCTCCATAGACGAACTGATGGTCTGGGACCGCCTTGAACTGCAAGCGCGACACGCGAACCGACTGCAGCGGGGACTCGAGTCTTTCAGCCGGGACTGGCTGAACTCTCCTGCCGCGCTCGAGCACCCGCAGCTGAGCTGTTGGATAGGACTGAGGCTCCATGCCCCTGTTCCAGCGGCTCTGGATTCAGCCGCGCTACCTGCGGGAGTGAAGGCGTTGTGGCAAGGATGGCTGCAATACGACGCTGCCGAGTTTCCTGCAGCGCAGTCGCTCTTCCTTCAGGCATGGGAGGCCGTTGCCAAGCCAGGTGAGACGGTCTGGTGTACCGAGGCTGCCAATGCGGCCCTGGGGCTGGGCAAGACGCACACACGCAGCGGCCACTGGTCCAGCGCACGGGGCTGGCTGCTTCATGCTGCAGCGGTCGCTCGCTGCATCGGCGACGAGTCGTTGTGCTTCAAGGCCTATGGCGCATTGGGTGAGCTGCTGCTGCGCGCAGGGCAGGCAAGCCACGGTTTCAGCTGCTTGGACATGGCCTACCACCTACTGCCCGCTGGGAGTGGGCAGCGTGCCCGGCAGCTCAACTACATGGGCAGCGCGCTCAGACGGCTCGGTGAGCCGTTGCGGGCAGAGTCAGCGCTGATGATGAGCTTTCACATGGCGCGGGATCAGGGCGACGTTGCAAGCCAGTGGCATGCGCTGGCCCGGCTGCAGTTCGTCGCCCTGGATGCCCAGTCGCCCGTCGACAAGACAATGAGACTTCAGGAGAGCTTGTCGTTGGATCAAGCCGCCCCTGCAGTAGCCCGGGGCTTCTGGCAGCTTGGCCTGGCCCGTGCCCGGTTCCAAATGAAGCCCGATGGAGCTGAGCTTGCCACGGTGGGGGAGCAGCTGAGGGACGCCATGCAGATCTTCGCAAACGGCTGCTTGCCCATGGAGTACTGCTGGGCTGCGCTTTGGTTGCACCGGGTCTGCGGTGACGCCGAACCGTGGCTGGCGGCACGCGAGGCGGTACTGCGCCTGATGCGGATGCCCGAACTGCCCCCGCCACGCTGCCCTGGTGTACTGGACGAGACGCTGGCCACCCTGCCATTGGCAACGACCAATGGCTTTATCGAACTGTTGTCCCTTCCAAGCGATCTCGAACAGCTCGAGTCGCTGGACAGTCTTTTCTTCATATGACTACTCATCCTTCGCATCCAATTCACACGGTGGTCCTGACTGGCGCAGCAGGGGGCATGGGCAGCGTCACTGCTCGAGTGCTTGCTGAACGCGGCTGGCACGTGCTGGGCCTTGACCAGGATGGTGCGGCCCTGAACGACCTATGCGGCCAGATCGGTGCGCGCTTCACTGCGCTGCCATGCGACGTCCGCAGTGCGGACGTGCCGGCGCAGGTGCTGCAGCGCCTGCAAGGCCTTCCGCAACTGGACGGCCTGGTCAACATGGTCGGTGTCTCGCGCGGCGGACCAATCGACTCGTTGACGGACGCCGACTGGGACTTCGCGTTCGATGTCAACGTGACACCGGCTGCCGCGCGTCAATCTGGATGAGAGCACGTGTTGCCTCACGAAGGAATGTTACCGGATCACTGTTTGTCGTTTCCGGGGAATTTCTTCGTAGTAGTGGAGGCTGTTGGCATGTGGGCGAAGGGGCATGGCGGTGGTCAACGCGACGCGTTGTCCACGGACGTGCCCCGGTGCGCTGAAGGCGCATCGTCCACATGTCATCAGCCTGCCGGGTGCGAAGCGCCCGGCCCCGTGCAGGCTCGATTCGCTATCACGGCAAGGCGCACTCGGGCGCGTCCTTCTTGAGCTTTCCGAGGATCAGCTCCTTGAGCTGCTGCGCCCTCCAAGCTTTGATGCGGCGCTGCAGCGTACGAAGTTGCTTCTTGTTCGCGTACGCCTCGGGCACTGCTGCGGCCAGCCGGTCCATCAGTTCGCGCGCTGTGGACGACGGTTTTTCGATCAGCCAGCCCTCAATCACCGGCCACGAATGTTCGAAGGGATCGACTCGAGATCTCCACCAACGTGGAGTAGATGGCCCACGCCGGCCGCGTATCGGGTTGACCTCGCCGCTCTTCCATGCGGTCGACAAGCCGGCCAGGAACGCNGACACGTCTGCCGGCGAAGAAGCAGCAGCAGCAGCAGGCTCATCTTGCGGTCCACGTGACAGCATCTCGTGCAGTACCTGCTGCGCCGTACGCATGTCTCGTAGCAAACGCACCGGGTCCAACTCGGTAAATTGCTTTCTCAACCTCGCTTTCACGTCCTCCGGTACCGCAGGCGAGTCCAGCAGTCGATCGCATGGCGTCGCAGGCGGGTGGTATTTCTTGCTCACGCGCGCGCCGTCGCGCGTCTTGGCCTTGAGCTTGAAGGAGGGCTGGAAGAAGTTGATGTACAGCCGCGATGCCGAATAGAGCTCGGCGAGGGCGTATGTCGCTGCCAAGCCGCTGAGCCGTCCATAACCCACCAGGCGGCGCACGATGGCGCCGTTCTTCTGCTCGACCCAGGCCTGGTCGTTCTTCCTGTAGGGACGAGATCGCGTTTGCTCAAGGCCTCGTTCCTTGCAGTGATCGAAGACGGTCTGGTTCATGAAGGCTGTGTCGTTGTCGGTATCAATTCCGAGGAGCTTGAAGGGCAGCGTGGCCTCCATCACGTTGAGCGCTTCGACTATCAAGGTCTGGTTGCGTACTGGCATTGCCAGGCATTCCGTCCAACCGCTGTTGATGTCGGTGAGCACCAAGGTCCGAACGTAGTCGCCCTCGGTCTTTGGACCGCAGTGCTCAACCATGTCGACTTCCAAATAGCCCGGCGGTGGGTCGCGCCAGTCGGAGAACGTCCGTACTGGAACGCTGCGCCGGATGGCTGTGCCGATGCCGCTACGCCGGCGTCTCTCGCCATTGGAGCCTGCACGAACTTCAGACAGCAGACGATCGATCGTGGCAGCGCTGACTCGTAGTAGCTGCTGCTTCATCGATTGATCAAGGGATAAGTGCCTGTGCCGCTCCATGGCCTCGATCAACGACGGGATGAGGGCCTTGAGCCGTTTGCCACACAAACGGTCGCTGGCCTCCCATACCACGATGAGCTTCTCGCGGAAGGCGTCGTCGTACACCCGTTGTCGAGGTGCCTTCGAGGTCGCTGCCGGGGGCTTCTGCGATAGCACACGAATCGCGTGTTTACGGTGGTATCCCGCGAGTTCGACGAATTCGTCAAGGATCCTTGTCTTGTCCGTTGTCGAGGCTGCCCGGTATCTCTCCCCCACTGCTTGGATCAATTCTTTGCGTGTAGCCATGCTTACCTGCTTCTTCACGTTGCTCCGCTCCCGCCGGACAGCCCGGCGGGTAGCAAACTACGTGAGGCAACGGGTCAGCTCCGGTAGCAGAACTGTTGAGTCAATGCGGTCTCTCATCCTGATCGTCGCGCCATACGTAAGCGCTCGCCCGGCGGCGTTCTTGCCTAAACGGTCAGGCCGTGCAAGGTCGAGCGCAGCGGGTTGGCTGCGAAGTGCTGCTTCCACAGCCGTGGCGTGAGCTCGGCCACGCGTGCGGCCGGATGCTG
>Ga0065721_10003638_pt1 | contig 135548 bp, 100 predicted proteins | sample Mesricmetagenome_FD_59108 | JGI IMG/M metagenome (GOLD analysis project Ga0065721, IMG submission 59108) | Mesophilic microbial community from rice straw/compost enrichment Sample: eDNA_1 v2 (version 2) | ecosystem: Engineered > Solid waste > Grass > Composting > Bioreactor | place: USA...
TTAAAATCCCTTAGTTTCGTGCTTTCGTTATGAAGAAAATAGAGTTGGAAATAGTTGCACTATCACATAGCATTACCCAAACGCATTCCTATGCTGTGGTGTTAGGAGAAGTGAACGGTTTGCGGCGGCTGCCCATCGTTATCGGCGGCTTCGAAGCGCAGGCTATTGCCGTGGCGCTCGAAAAAATGCACCCGAGCCGTCCGCTGACACACGACCTCATGAAGAATTTCATGAACGCCTTCAATATCGACCTGCAGGAGATCATCATATGCGATCTGCAGGAAGGTATATTCTACTCCAAGCTCATTTGTGTAAGCGAGCACGATACGGTAGAAATCGACTCACGCACATCCGATGCACTGGCCCTGGCGGTTCGTTTCGGATGTCCTATTTATACCTACGACAACATCCTGGAAAGCGCCGGTATTCTGATGGAAGACCCATCGGGTAAAACCGGTAAAAAACAAGCCCGTGAAGCTGTGGCGGCTGAATCATCGGCCGGAACCGACGATCTGAAAACACTAACGTTGGAAGAGTTGAATAACCTGCTGAACGAGGTGCTGGAACAGGAAGACTATATACGTGCCATTGCTATCCGCGACGAAATCAACAGTCGCAAAAGAAACCGGTAGTGATCGTTTTCCCCAATTGCAAGATCAATCTTGGTTTACACATCACCCGCAAACGCGATGATGGCTACCACGACCTGGAAACGGTATTTTATCCCGTGCCGGTGCGTGATGTGCTGGAAATTGTTCAGGCCCATGCGGTGCAGTTCAGCACCAGCGGCGTGCCGGTTCCGGGCGAAAACTTGTGCCAGAAAGCTTATGAATGGCTGAAAAAAGATTTCCCGCAAATTCCCCCTGTTGCTATGCACCTGCACAAAAAAATTCCACTGGGTGCAGGATTGGGCGGGGGATCGGCCGATGGGGCGTTTACCCTTCGATTGCTGAATGAACAATTTCGTTTGGGATTATCGCAGGACGAACTGATGGCGTACGCGTTGCAGTTGGGAAGTGACTGTCCTTTTTTTATAGTTAATAAACCTTGTTTGGCTACAGGCCGGGGCGAGTGGTTAACGCCAGTGGCGGTGGATTTATCTGCTTATTCGATATTATTGGTGCATCCGGGGATTCATGTAAATACCGGGTGGGCTTTTTCGCAAATTCAGCCGGTAATGCCTTTAAAATCACTGGCAGAGATTGTTCAGGAGCCGGTGCCTTCCTGGCGGGGTTTGTTGAAAAATGATTTTGAAGAGCCTGTTTGTACGCAGTATCCCGAAATGGCGGCCATTAAGGAAAAACTGTACCAGTCGGGGGCAATATATGCTTCGATGAGCGGGAGTGGTTCCTGCTTTTATGGAATTTTTGATACATTGCCGGTTATTGAATGGCCGGCGAGCTACACGGTATTTGCCATTTCCCCAACCGATCAGTGCGCTTACTAACAATTCATTATATTTGCAGCATCAATACCAACACCTGCATATTGCATTTTTTGTCACAGAACCTTGACTTCCTCAATCACCGAGGATAAGCCGTGAACCGGTTCGCCCGTGGCGGACCGGGCCAGGTATGTATTCCCCACTTGTTAATTGCTCATACATTGATTCATGCTTGTGTCCAACAAAACCCAATACTATTTACAGTTAGAAGAAAATTATGGCGCCCATAACTACCATCCCCTGCCCGTTGTATTACAAAAAGGCCAGGGTGTATTTGTATGGGATGTGGAAGGCAAACGTTATTATGACTTCCTGAGCGGCTACTCGGCCGTGAACCAGGGCCATTGCCATCCACGCATCGTCGATACCTTTATTCAGCAGGCGCAACAGCTCACGCTCACCTCGCGGGCTTTTTACAGCGATGCGCTGGGCGAATATGCCGAGTTCATTACCCGTTATTTCGGTTACCATAAGGTGTTACCCATGAATACGGGCGTAGAAGCGGTGGAAACGGCCATCAAACTCTGCCGCCGCTGGGGCTATGCGGTGAAAGGTATTCCCGAAAACAAAGCCACCATCGTGGTGTGTGCCGACAATTTCCATGGCCGCACCAGCACAGTCATTTCATTCAGCACCGACGCCTCCTCGCGCGATCGCTTTGGTCCCTATACACCCGGTTTTACCATCATTCCCTATAACGATCTGCCCGCCCTGCAAAAAGCTTTGCAGGATTCCAACGTAGCCGGACTACTGGTAGAGCCCATCCAGGGCGAGGCTGGTGTGGTAGTTCCCGATGAAGGTTACCTGGCTACCGCCAAACAATATTGCGAAGCCGCCCATGTGTTGTTAATAGCCGACGAAATTCAAACCGGTTTATGCCGCACGGGCAAACTGCTGGCCTGCGATTATGAACAGGTGCGGCCAGATATTCTGGTGCTGGGCAAAGCCCTCAGCGGCGGTACCATGCCGGTATCTGCCGTGCTGGCCGACGATGCCATTATGCTTACCATCAAACCGGGAGAACATGGCAGCACCTATGGCGGCAATCCCCTCGCCTGCCGTACGGCCATTGCAGCGCTCACGGTATTAAAAGAAGAAGATATGGCGGCCAATGCAGCCGCTATGGGCGAACTGATGCGAAAGGAATTGCGGGCACTGGAATCGCCCTTTATATCCATCGTGCGTGGTAAGGGATTACTGAATGCCATCGTCATCAACCATCCCGATCAGGATGCCGCCTGGCGACTTTGTATGGCGATGAAAGAAAATGGTTTGCTGGCCAAACCCACGCATGGCGATAAGATCAGGCTGGCGCCGCCATTGATCATCACGGCAGAGCAGGTGCAGGAATCGGTACACATCCTGCAAAAGAGCCTATCTTCGCTGGCGTGAAATTAAATATTGTTATTGGCATGAGCGATGGGCTTACCGTGCCCTTTGCATTGGCTGCCTTACTGAGCGGAGCGCACCAGCCGAACAGTATGGTGTTGACGGTTGGCATGGCAGGCACAGTAGCCGGCGCATTGATTATGGCCATCGGCGGTTATCTGACCAATAAAAAAGAACGGGCCGGCGCCGGCAATATGGCTGATATATATCGCAATCTCGATTTGATTGAGGCGGCGGAAGATGTGGAGAAAGAAAACGAGGATTGGGCTAATAAGACCATGCAGGCCGAACTGCCGCCGCCCCACCCGGCTGCTTCTGCGCTGGTAATAGGGCTTTCGTATATAGCCGGCGGATTGGTACCATTAACACCCTTTATTTTTATGCACGATGCACTGCCTGCGTCGGCGGCTATTACGCTTTCCAGCATTTTTATCTTTAGCTTTTTTAAAAGCCGCATTACCGGCGAGCCGCCCTGGCTGGGCGCCTTGCTGGGAACGCTCACGGCCGCCCTGGCCGCAGGCGCCGCATTTGGCGTGGCGTATTTATTTAGATGATTCTCCTTTTAAATTCAGATCGGGTAACAAGCTCATGCCCATCATGAGTAAGGTGGCGGCCAGCATCAGCCAGATGCCGGTTTGTTTAGCCGGGCAAATGCCGCGGTAGCAACCGCTGTATACAATAAAGGTTTTGATGGCATAGGCCAGGATGATGGCACATATAAAGAGGTTCCAGCGTTTAGCCCATACTTTTTGAATGCCGAAAAACACGATGGCGAAAATAGATAGTACGATGAAAACGTACCCGGGCTTGCCGTAGATATTATTTTCGGAAAAAAAGCCGGTGAAGAATTTGTTAAGGTCGGGGTGGTAGGTCCAGGATAAAAAACTGCTGATGACTAACATAATGGCTGCTGCGATGCCAATCCATTGCGAATATTTCATGCGGCAAACTTAAGGTATTCGCGTTAATTGCTACCTAAATGGCGCCCTAACGGGACGCTCATTTGGGTAACCCGCTTACTGCGCCATTTAGGCGGCCGGGCAACCCACCACTTAAACTAAACTTGCCTCCGGTCAATAAATGTATACCCCTAGCAATTTACTAAGCGTTTTTTTAGTTTACTATCCCGAATAACACCTAGTTCAATATTTTATGAAAACCATCCACCTGATTGTAGTGGCATTTGTATGCGCACTCGTAAAGCCCTTTATTGTTCATGCCCAATGCGGTGCTTTAAGCACCCAGAACTCCACCGTTAATGGTAACAATACGATACTCAACTCCTATTACCCCGGCACAGGCAACCCCTCCATGGGCGACACCTATTTGTTTGTGGGTACCCGCGACAACCGCGGAAGCAATTCGTCTATTGCGGCGGGCGACCTGTTACTCATCGTACAAATGCAGGGCGCCGACATCAACACCAGCAATAACAGCAGCTATGGCAGCGGCATACCCGGCAATGGCTCCGGTGTGCCGGGCAGCAACCTGTACGCAGGCCTTTATGAATACAATGTAGTGAGCTCTGTATCGGGAAGCAGGATCAATTTCGTATATGCATTAGCCAATAACTATTATACACAGTCGTTCGCATCATCGGCAGGCATCCGACGTTACCAGGTGATTCGTGTACCACGTTATAATAATCTCACCGTAAATGGAAACGCCACCATCACTGCGCCCGCCTGGAACGGCAGCACGGGTGGTGTGGTAGTGCTGGAAGCAGCCAACAAGATTACCATCAATGGCAATATAGATGTAAGCGGCCGTGGTTTCAGGGGCGGCGGCGGCAAACAATTTACCGGCGCAGGCCCCAACAATACCAGCAGTACCAACGCCATCGTTGAACTGAAGAATACCGATTACCGTTTTTATTCTGCGGCCGGCATCAGCGCCAACACCTGTGGCGGCGCCAAGGGTGAAAGTATTGCCGGTACATCGCGGTATACTTTTAGTCACGGTGGCAACTCCACGCAAACACAGTCTGTAGAAGGGTATATTGATGGCTCCATAGGCCGCGGCGCCCCTGCCAATGGCGGCGGTGGCGGTACCGATGGTATTCCCGTAGGCAATAACAATAACCAGTACAATACCGGTGGCGGGGGCGGCGGCAATGCAGGCAGCGGCGGCAAAGGCGGCAGTGGCTGGCATAGCGGCACCGGTACTGTAAATACCTATCCCTATGGCGGATTGGGTGGAGCGGCATTTACCGAGGCTACGCTGAGCAGAATCATCATGGGTGGCGGTGGCGGCGCCGGCACGGCTAATAACTCAACTTCCGGTAATGAATACGAAGCCAGCGGCGGTGCCGGTGGCGGCATCATCATTCTGCGTGCTGCAACATACGGTGGCAATGGCAATTTGCGGGCCAATGGCGGCGCCGCACCGGGCATTGACGGAACGCCCGGTACGGCCAATACCGATGCGGGTGGCGGTGGTGGCGCCGGTGGCACCATCGTGGCGGTGACCACGGGTAACTTGGCAGCCAATTTAACATCCATACGTGCTTATGCAGCGGGTGGTGCCGGTGGCAACGCGGCCAATTATTACGATCATGGTCCTGGTGGCGGCGGGGGCGGCGGCCTGATCTATGGCAGTGGTAATTTTGGTTTGACCGATGTAAGCGGCGGCGCCAGCGGCAGAACCAGGTCGGGTACGCAAAACGGTCCGCTCAACAATAGTTTTGGCGCCACAGCGGGCGCCAATGGCCAGGTAAACATATTAAATGGCGCGCCCTTTCTTTACAACAGTTATAGCAGCTCGTCGCCATGCGGCGCCTTACCGGTTACGTTGGTATCGTTGAATGGCGTGTTGCAACCCAATGGGGTGACATTGCATTGGGAAATTGCCGATGCCCATAACTTCCAACATTTCGAGATTGAATACAGCCAGGATGGCATCGACTTCCTGTATGCGGGCAAAACCGATTATATAGAAGGGAAGAACAGGTATAGCATTTTTCATGATCGCATGCCATCGGTCATGAACTATTATCGTTTAAAGATGGTAGATATTGATGGCAGTTTTACCTACAGCAAAATCATTTCATTGCGTGCGCAACAGCGTGGAGAAAATATGCTGGCATATCCCAACCCCGCGCGCCAATCGGTAACAGTGCAGGTGAAGGCGCATGAAACTACGGAAGCCGGTATTCGTATCTACAACAGTCTGGGCAGCCCGGTATTGCATAAAGTAACCATACTTCAAAAAGGAGATAATGTGATTCCGCTGGATGTGCATTACAACCCGGCGGGCATGTACATCATTGAAATAAGACAAAAAAAAGGTAGCACGCTCCGCGAAAAACTACAGATCGTAAAGGAGTAATCAGCAGAAGGCCGGGCAACCGGCCTTTTTTAATTCAGTAAGGCTGCTACCGATGCGTGCAACTGGTCTCTCGTAAACGGCTTTTTCAGGAAGGTATCGGCGCCATTTTCGATGGCTACGTCGCTGGCGGCGGCGTCTACACCGGATATCATGATCACTTTGGTGTTGGGGTGGTGTTTTTTGATGAAGCTGATGAAGTCGATGCCGAAACCGTCGGGCAGCCGGTTGTCGAGTAGTACCAGGGAGGGTTGTTCCTGTAGAAGATATTCCTCAGCTTTGGCGAGGGATGGTACGTGGTCGAGTTCCATGTCGCGGCCGTCGAGGAGGATGTTGAGCAGCAGGCAGAGATCGCCTTCGTCTTCGATAATGAGTATTTTTTTCATATTATTTTTCTTATTAAAAAAGTATGCCGCGCATAGTATTTACAAACACGCGTTGAGTTTTCAAGCTAACTGCTTCTCCAAATACGCATTCTCATTATGCCCCAACGCCCCCTTCGGCAACCACTCCCACCATATGCCCAAATCCCGCTTCACAATCTCTTTATAAAAAGCCGGCATTTCCTTTGTCTCCCCTTCAAAAAACCTCCTGAATCCCCTATCCTTCACCAAATGCTGCCGCACCTGCCGGTAAAACCGCAACCTGCCAAACCCCTCCGAAGAAACAGCCCGCATAAAATTCATCCACCGCGCCGGTGTACTGCGCGCATGTATAAAACGGCGGTAAATGGCTTTGAGCGAAAATGTATAAGCGGTAAGGTCTATCACCTTGTCATAAAACTTCACCCACTCATAATTTTTGGGTTTGATATTCATGGCAAGATGATTATTCAGAAAATGAAAAGGAAATGGCAACACACGCCCGGCCTTCTGGTAACCCAGGTTCAACGGAGCGGCTTCGCCAAAAGCGGTGAGCAGGGAATAACCGGGAAAAGCATTGGGCGACTGATCCACAAAACGCTTGGTAAGCTCAAAGGGTTCATCGCCTGCATCGCTATCCAGTCCCAATACAAAATTGGTTTGTACATAAGGCACATAACGCAGCATGGTATTCACATGTTCCGATACCTGTTTCACTTTTTCAGTACCTGATATGCGCGAGGTACCCGATTTATTGCCCAGATCGTACCAGCTTTCAATACCGGGCAACAGCGCATCAAAACCATTTTGCTGTAAAACCTTTAAATGCTTTTCACTTAATACCGACAGACTGCTTTCGGCAATAAAATGAAAACTTTTGAGCGGCGCGGCCGATGCAATGGCTTCCATGTTTTCATTGAAACGTATACCAAAATTGGGATCGTGCCAGGCTACCCAGGGCTTTTTGAATTTGGTGAGCAGGAAGCGCAGGTCGGCCTTCATGGTGTGAAAATCCAATGGCTGGTAAGGCACTGTTGAATCAATACAAAATGGACAGGTATAGGGGCAACCAACGCTGCCCAGCATAGGCACTATCTTAATGAGCGGCGCTTTATTTAATGTGGGTTCAATAAATTTCCATCGCTCTTCCACACCGCATAATACGACGGGTTGTTTAGCGGCGGTTATGAATTTCCCGATGGGTTGCCGGGGTGCACAATCGCGTAAGATATCTGTGATTACCGGCCGGTCGGTAAATCCCAGTACATAATCGAAATGCTGCACGGCGTCATCGGGATAACAACGTGCATGCGGACCGCCCAATACGGTTACCACGCGGCGGCTGCGTAAATAATTGCTCAATGCATAGGCCAGCAGGGCGGCCTGTGTAAAAGAGCTGATGAATACCAGGTCAAAATCTTCGGGCAATTCCTTGCGCAGATCTTCACAACCTGTATAACAAATGTACTTCACCTGATGTCCCTCCTGCTCGCACCAGGAGGCAATTACCTGCGGCATAATGCTGGCCAGATTGGCATGCATGATCTTTGCCCAGAGCGTATCGGTAGGCCCTTTACATACAAGGTCTACGATACCTACTTTTAGAGTCGGCATACTATATGAGTTTGTTAAATAAAAAAAACAGTCAATATCCCGTCGTTCAGTTTACCACCTGTTCTTTCTGTTACCAAAATCCCTGTTATTCCTGAATGCGCCGTTGTTACCGCCTGGTCTTTCTGTTTTTGGACGTGCTTCCGATACTTTAATGGTATTGCCTTCTACGGTGGCCCGGTCAAGTTCCTGTATGGCTTTGCGGGCAGCTTCGTCATCGGGCATTTCCACAAATCCAAAACCGCGGCTACGGCCGGTTTCCCTGTCCATAATCACTTTGGCTGATGCTACTTCCCCATAAGGTGAAAAAAAATCTACCAGGTCTTCGTCTTGTACATTGAAGCTTAGGTTGGCGACGTAAATGTTCATTCGATTTCGATTGATGATGATAAATATGAGGAAGGCAACAAGTAAGGACTAAAGAAAATGCAGACGAATCGCCGTTTCAATAATAATTACCAATGCGAGGCTCAAATTAACCTACTCAATATAACGATATTCTTCTTAAGTTCCAAAGCTGGATTATTTTGTGATTCTCTTAATAATTCATGCTGTATTTTGCAGCTCATAACTTACAACTATACACTATGAAACAAATATCCCCCCTTGTCTTGTTGTTATTGGCCCAGGCTTCTTTTGCACAGGTTTCCGGATCCGATGCCTATTACAAGATAGCGCCATCGCTGCAGTTTGTTGAAAAGTCCGACCCATCGGCTACCATGTCCGCCGGTTTAACAATTTTATAGCCCTGGGTGCTTCACTGGGTTATTTCAAACTGGATGGACATAAAAAAGGAATTGTTCCCATCGGGATCGATTTAACCATTACCGACTTTGGAAAACGCACCCTGCAACCGGTGTTTATGGTGCAAACCAGTTATCCCATTTATGAAGAAAAAAACAGCGACAATCCCGTCAGTCCCTCCACCACCAAAGGACGGTATATGGTGGGGGCCAGCATAGGTGTAGCTGTTCCCTTGAAGAACAAACAAAAATTCCTGCTTACCGGTGGTTATAACCAACTATTCCTGAAGAGCAAGTCGGAATTGACGGGCACCGCCAAATCGAAGATCGGCATGATACCGCTTACGCTGACTTTTATGCTGTAGGCTGGCATTTGAATTGTCGGTATTCATATAAACAACTTTATGGCCAGAACAGGCCCCATAGTACTTGTAGACGATGATCCCGAAGACGAGGAACTGATCAATGAAGTGCTGCATCAGCTGGGTGTTAAGAACAAGCTGGTATATTTTGATGACTGTTTCAAGGCTTTTGATTACCTGCAAAAAACCACCGACAGGCCACTGTTCATACTAAGCGATATCAACCTGCACAAACAGAACGGAATAGAATTTAAAAGAAGGATAGACAGGCACCCGCAATTACGGGCAAAAAGCATCCCTTTTATCTTCTATTCCACCTATGTGGATAGAAAATCGGTGGAGGCGGCTTATAAAGAACTGACGGTACAGGGATTTTTCCAGAAAACAAACACCCTGCAGGAATTAAAGACGCTCATCAAATTACTGGTAGATTACTGGAATTTGTGCAAACACCCCAACGCATAAAAAACAGCTTGCAGTCTTAAGTGGAACTACTTATATTTAAAGTTTGGTTGTTGTCTGTCTTGCATTTATTAGCGAACTTTATCATATGAAGAAAGTTGCGTCCCTTTAACCATTAATACCACTATGCACCTTCCCGAAAACCAACGGATTCAGGTTACTGGACCGTTCATCCGCCTATTTAAATACCTGCTGTTACTACTTCCGGTATGCAGCTTTGGTCAAACGCATGACAGCCTGTTTTCCACCACCGCCCTGAAGCAGCTCTCCCTGCAGGAACTCATGGAACTGGAGGTGGTATCTGTTTCCAAACGCCTGGAAAAATTAAGAGAAGCTGCATCTGCCATCCAGGTCATCACCCAACGAGATATTCGTGCCTCGGGCGCCAAAACCGTCCCCGAAGCATTGCGTCTGGCGCCCAACTTACAGGTGGCACAGGTAAATGCCAGCCAGTGGGCCATCAGCGCACGCGGGTTCAATAATGTACTGGCCAATAAATTACTCGTGCTCATCGATGGCCGCACTGTATATACGCCTTTGTATGCCGGTGTGTTCTGGGATGTACAAAATCTGTTGCTGGAAGATATCGACCGCATAGAAGTGATCAGCGGCCCCGGCAGCACTTTATGGGGCGCCAATGCCGTAAATGGCGTGATCAATATCATTACGAAAAATTCAAAAGATACTAAGGGATTGTATGCCGAAGGCGCTATTGGCAATACCCTGCCCGGACTGGGCAGTTTGCGCTATGGCGGCCGTATAAGCAATCAACTTTCTTACCGCATATACGGTACGGGGTATAAAATGGGCAGCATGACAGATACCAGCAAACAAAAACTGGAAGACGAATGGTCGATGGTACAGGGAGGCGTGCGACTGGATTGGGAAGCCTCGGAAAAAGACAAGGTGATACTACAGCAGAATATCTATACCGGCGATCCCAACCCCGATGGCGGAGATACCTCGGTAAAAGCAAGAGGCGATAATATAGTTGCCCGCTGGCGTCACATCATTTCAGAGCGAGCCGATTTCCAGTTGCAGGTATATTACGACCACACTTTCCGCGATTTTGGCAACCATTTCACCGAAGACCTGAAAACTTTCGATATCGACTGGCAGAACCGCTACCTGCTGGGCCGTGGGCATACACTTACCTACGGGCTTAATTACCGGTTTATGGATCATCGCGTAACCAACCTGGAATTGTTTGCCTTTCAGCCGGCTCAAAAAGACCTGTACCGTTACAGCCTGTTTGCCCAGGATGAGATCATGCTTATCAAAGACCGTTTGCGTTTGACCGCAGGCGCCAAAGTGGAGCGCAATAATTATACAGGTTTCGAATACCAGCCCAACCTGCGTGTGACCTGGAATACAGCCTACGGGCAAACCATTTGGGCCGCCGCATCACGCGCGGTAAGAACACCCGCCCGTATAGACCGCGATTTCCTTTTATACCTGGCGCCCAACCTGCCTTTGATTGCAGGCAGCGATTCATTCAAAGCCGCCACCCTGATTGCCTACGAGGCGGGTTACAGGAGCCGGTTACTGGAAAACCTGTCTGTATCGCTGGCAGCCTATTATAACGATTACGATCATATACGCACTGCCGAACCGGGTCCTCCCCCATTCCATATTCCCATCACTTTTGCCAACGGCGTGAAAGGCCCTTCCTATGGGTTTGAACTGGCAGCTACCTGGCAACCCTTTGATTGGTGGAATTTGCGTGGCGGTTATACCTTCCTGAATAAAGAACTGAAAGTTAAACCAGACAGCAAGGACATCAATGGCGCAAGCGCCGAAAGCAACGATCCCAGGCACCAGTTTCTGATACAGTCTGCCATTACCATTCCCGGCGGACTGGAGTTTGGAACCGTGTTACGTTATACCGATAAATTACCTCAGCCTTTTGTAAGCAGTTATACCGGGCTGGATGTAAGGCTGGGCTGGCAAATCAACAAAGTGCTTGAAATAGACGTTACAGGGCAACATATACTGGATGACGAACATTTGGAATTTATTCCTTCGTCTCCATCACCGCGTATGATCAAACGAAGTATATATGGCAGGATCATATGCCGGTTGTAAACGCAGCCATTAATGAATCAACCTATAAAGTACATAAAGCGATACTGGTTTATGCTGGTGATGATGCTGGCGGGCTGCTTGCGGCTGCAGGCACAGGTTCCTTCGCGTGAAAACCAGGTTAAAGCCGTTTTCCTGTACAATTTCACCCAGTTTGTGGAATGGCCGGCCGCTGCATTCGACTCCGGTGCAGCACCACTGGTGATTGGCGTGCTGGGGAAAAATCCCTTTGGGAATTTCCTGGAGCAAACCGTAGCGGGCGAGCAGGTGAATGGTCACCCCGTGACCGTTCATTATTGTAATAATGAACAGGAAGCGCTCAGTTGCCATATTGTATTTATTAATATAGATGATGCGAAAAAAAGAAAACAAGTTATACAGGCATTAAAAGGTAAAAATATTCTGACAGTAAGCGATGCGCCGGACTTTGCCCGGCTGGGCGGTATGATCAGGCTGTTTACACAGGTAAACAAGATCAGGCTGCAGGTAAACCTCGACGCATCTAAAGAAAGTGAACTGGTGTTGAGTTCAAAGCTGTTGAAACTGGCAGATATATACGACCGGGTAAAATCCAATTAACTATGCTGTTTCAAAACCTTCCCATACGAAAAAAGCTGTTGAGAATCATTCTTCTCATCAATGGGATTGTATTGTTTATTACCTGTGTAACCTTCTTCTTCTATGAATACTATTCCTTCCGCAAAGCCACTGCAGAAAAACTGCGCACCATCGGGAAGATCATATCGGCCAATAGTACTGCGGCACTGGCCTTCGATGCAACAGACGATGCCACCGAAACTCTTGCTGCCTTAAGAACCGAACCACATATAGTAGCGGCCTGCCTGTATGATAGCACAGGCAAAGCATTCGCTCATTACCTGGCAAGCGACCATACCGATTCCCTTCCCCGCCAGCCTTTCCGGGACGGCTATTATTTTACCAAATTGTATTTGCACGGATTTCAGCCCGTTATGCTGGAAGAAAAACGGCTGGGCACTTTGTACCTGCAATATAATATGAGCGCCATGTATGAAAGGCTGGGTTCGTATGCGCTGATCATTGCCGTTGTAATGTTGTTGTCGTTTATACTGGCTTATATACTGGTACGTTTTTTGAAAAAAAGCATTTCCGTTCCCATATTATCGCTGGCCGATACCGCCAATATTATTTACAACCGGAAAGACTATACCGTGCGTGCCGTTAAATTTGGCAACGATGAGATGGGCACTTTAACCGATGCCTTTAACCAGATGCTGGAACAGATCCATCACCAGGATGTTCGCCTGAGGGAGTTCAACCAGCAACTGGAACAAAAAGTAAAAGAGCGCACTGCCCAACTGGAACTGGTGAACAAGGAACTGGAAAGTTTTTCCTATACCGTATCGCACGACCTGAGAGCGCCGCTGCGTGCCATTGTAGGTTTTACCAGTATACTGGAAGAAGATTATGCCAGCCAGTTGGATGATGAAGCCAGGCGCATCACCGATGTGATAAAAGGGAATACCCATAAAATGGCTCGGCTGATTGATGACCTGCTGGCTTTTTCAAGGCTGGGCAGGCAGGAGATCACCAAAGCACCCGTAAACATGGCCGCCGTGGTGAAAGAAACCATCCAAACCCTGGCTTCGCAAACCGATACCTCCCGCGTGCAGTGGATCGTGCATCCCCTGCCCGTGGTGCCTGCCAATGAAAATATGATACAACAGGCATGGGTCAATTTAATTTCCAATGCCGTAAAATATTCGGCCAACCATGAAACCCCCGAAATAGAAATCGGTTCTTTTGGCCGGAACGGCCAGGCGGTATTTTTTGTGAAAGACAATGGCGTTGGTTTCGACAGCCAGTACAAAGATAAACTGTTCAAAGTGTTTCAGCGATTGCACCGGTCTGATGAGTTTGAAGGAACCGGCATAGGGCTGGCGCTGGTAGAAAAAATTGTAGTTAGACAGGGAGGAAGCGTATGGGCCGAATCGGAAATAAACAAAGGCGCCTGCTTCTATTTTAGTTTACCATATTAAATTGATTTTATGAGCCAAAATACCGTTGAATTGCTGCTGGTAGAAGATAATATACATGATGCCGAACTGGCCATCAGGCATTTGACCCGGAATAACCTGGCCAATAACCTGTTTCATGTAAAGGATGGCGAAGAAGCGTTGGAGTTTATTTTCGGAACAGGACGTTATGCCAGCAGGGAAGGTGTTATGCAACGCCCCCGCATTGTTTTGCTCGATATTCAAATGCCCAAGGTAAACGGTATTGAGGTGTTACAAAAGCTGAAAAGCGATCCCCGCACCCGGTCGATACCCGTAGTAATTTTAACTTCCTCCAAAGAAGACCCCGATATACAAAGATGTTACGACCTGGGGGCCAACAGTTATATTGTGAAGCCTGTGAATTTTGAAGGCTTTGCATCGGCCATCAAAAACCTGGGTTATTACTGGTTGTTGCTGAACCAGCCTCCCAATCATTAAGCAGGACCCTGTGGCCCTGCTTAATCAATTCACTGCCCTGTGTTTGAATCGTCAGAAACTTTTACTGAACTGTGGCCGGCTCTTCTTTGGCGCCTGCGTTGATACCCGATGCGGCGATGGATGTCAGGATGCTGTCGGTTTCTTTTTCTTCGGCCAGCACCGGTTCCAGTAACTGCGCAATTTCTTGATGCCCCAATGTTTTTGCCAGTGTGATGAGGCTGCCGTAGCAGGCTATTTCGTAGTGTTCTACTTTTTGAGCGGCGATGATCAGCGCCACATCGCGTTGCGCCGAACCTTTTTCGGTTTCGTCTATCACCTGCCAGCCTTCATCGAAAAGGCCCTGCAAGCCAACGCTGGGTTCGGGTTCTGCCGGCATGCCGAGTAAGGCAAATACGTTTTCGAGCACCTGCGCATGACCCGCTGTTTGTTCCGCATGCAGTTGAAATGCTTCTTTCAACCGGTTGGCGGTGGCCTCTTCGGCCATGGTATTGAGCGTGTTGCGCAGGTTCACTTCAGACCAGTATAATTCCTGAAGTGAGGTTACAAAGAACTCCTGCAGGGCGGAGTTCAGGGTGTTGGAATCTGTTTGCATAAATGAATTTTTTGTAGTGTTATAAAAATCGGACCAGCGAGGCTCCACTAAATGTCCGTTTCACTATCTTCCGGTTCGTTCCCGCCTGGCTCGCCAAAGCGTTCCCGAATGGCATTCCAGATGAGCCGGGCAATCTCCTGCCCTTCCACCGTACGTATACGGTCTCTCAGGCGCACCGTGCCATTTACGCCAAATTCAAGCGGATCGGGAATAAAATCCGACAAATCTTCCTGTCCCTGTTCATTCGACACGCGGTAAATCCGCTCTTTTTCGGTTTGCTCCACTTCCAGTGTGAGGTGATAGGGGCGATCGTTCAGCAGAACGGTAATAATTTGTTTCTCCATACCGCATATATGCAAGGTATATGCCCGGCAGAAACTGGTTGTTTTTGCTAATGGTTTATTATTGCAACATGAAATTTTGTCTATTATTTATTGGTTTGTTTTGTTGTCAGCTTGTACATGCCCAACCCAGGGCCTTGATTCCCGGCGATTTTGCAGATCCCTCTATCGTGAAGGCCGGGAACCGGTATTATGCTGTAGGCACTTCGTCGGAGTGGGCGCCGCATTTCCCCATTTATATTTCAAAGGATTTGCAAAACTGGAAGCAGACAGGCTTTGTGTTTGACAAAGCGCCCGAATGGACTTCGGGTTCGTTTTGGGCGCCGGAATATTATTACCAAAACAACACCTATTATATTTATTACACCGCCCGCCGGAAATCGGATAATATCTCCTGTATAGGCGTTGCCACTTCGAAATATCCTGACAGAGGGTTTCAGGATCAGGGTGTAGTGGTAAGTTTTGGAAAGGAAGCGATAGATGCTTTTGTGTACAACGATAACGGGCAATTGTACATAACGTTTAAGGCTTATGGACTGGATAAACGGCCGATAGAAATTCTGGGAAGTAAACTTTCGGCAGATGGATTGAGGATGGAGGGCGAGGTGTTTAGTTTATTGAAGGATGATAAACGATTGGGCATGGAGGGGCAGAGTATTTTGAAAAAAGGAAATTACTATTATTTGTTTTATTCGGCGGGTGCCTGTTGTGGAAGAGGATGTAATTATAATGTAAGGGTGGCAAGGGCTGAAAATTTCAAGGGGCCATATGAAGATTATGCGCAGAACCCGATACTGGATGCCAATGAGGCCTGGAAATGCCCTGGGCATGGGACTTTTGTGGATGATAACATGTATATATATCATGCGTATAATAAAAAGAGCCATGTGTTTACAGGAAGGGAGGGTATGATGGCAGAGTTGGTGTGGCCGGGCGACGGCGACTGGCCTTCGTTTGTGAGCCAACCAGTGAACAATTCAGCCGCTGGTGATGTGAAGGGGTTAGCTGGTTTCTGGCAATGGGATTTTCGGAATTCCATGCCGGACGTGAAGATATCTAAAAAAGAATTGAGTTTATCAGGAACCAGTAAGCAAGGGAATCAAACAGGTATTGTGCTGACCGTTCGGCCGGTGAGTGATGCGTTTGATGTGTTGACTACGGTAAAAAACAGCAATGCGGCGTTGAAGGGGCTGGCGTTTTATGGAGATGTGCATGCGGCTGTGGGGGTTGGTGTTGTGGAAGATACGGTGGAGTTCTGGATGGTGAAGGGAGATGCCAGAAGCGTGTTGGCTAAACAAGCTGTACAGTCTGCCGCGCCTGTGCAGTTAAAACTCAGCATGCATGCCGATGCTACCTGCGAGGTTTTTTACAGGCAGAACGATGCCGGCTGGGAGCCGGTGGCGCCGGGCATGAGGCAGGATATCAGTTTTCTGCCGCAATGGGACAGGAGTCCACGGCCGGGTTTGCATTATAAAGGACCAAAGGAATTAAAGGCGGTGTTTTCAGGTTTTGAAGTGGTGAACCGGTAAGTACACATCACCAATCGGTTCGCGCCTGCCCCGCTCCCGTCCCTAAGCAGCAGTTTCCAACATTAACTGTTTAACCGCTAATTATACCGTACACTCAAAACCGACTTACTGGTTATTCCATACGCATTCAGCGGAAGTTCCTCATCAAGAATGGTATTGCCGAATACCAACTCAAAACTATCCAACGGAATACCGAGCAAATCGGCAATATCCATTTTCACCCATAATACCAGGTCGGTAAAAAACACCAGTTCCGGAACCAACACCACCGTTCCATTAATCCTTGTTTTAACATAGATTGTTTGCGGATGTGGTTGTGGCTCGCCGCCGTAATTGGGTTGTTCGTCAATAATGGGAATGGTAGTTACCTGGGCGGAAGTTGGAGAAGCAATGAATGCACAAAATACCGTGCAGAATGCAACGAAGATGATCGTTCTTTTCATACAGATAAAATTTAATAGTTAATAACTGACCCTCAAAAATACTGCAGACGTTGCATCAAAACGTATATTTCGTTTTTGTATGGGAAGAAATACCCATCTCCGTTTATGAGCTTCACCAGCACTACAGCCCTAGTTCCATTGTACCGTCACTTGCACCCCATCGGGGTCATTATCAAATCCCAGATAACAAGTACCCGAACCGGCATCCCATGCGCTTTCCACCTCCACCTTATCGCCCTTGGCATTCGTAGCTACAGTTTTCACGGGCGCTGCCGGCAATAAAATACGCATGCTGTTGCGGGTATCCAGCGGGCTCTTGGCTACAAAAGAATAGGATTTACCCTGTACCGTTTCGTTATACACCCTGCACGCCCCGGCCAATACCTGTGGCTTCTTTTTGTTTTCTATCCGCCTGATATTATACAAGAATGCCTGTTGCCCGGGTTCAACGGTTTTCTTTGCCAGGACGGGCAATTTCGGATCAAACAAATCAATCACCGGTCCATCAATTACATAAGGCTCCGTGCTCACACTTTCATCCATAACCGATACAATGTCATAAGGCCCGCGTTGTAAATAGAAATTATTTTTAAAGGTTAACCCACCGGCTACTTTTTGCAACAGGTTGATATAACCCGTGTCGTTATTCGCCTGCATGACAAATTCCTTGGGGTCCTGGCGAATGATGTGCACCTGCCCTCTCCCCTTATTGCGCAACAACTCAAATAAATGTTCGGAAGGCGCTTTATAGTTCTTTCCTTTGGTATTCCACCACTCCATTACCCGCTGATAAGGATCATTATCCCTGCCGCAATACACCAATATGCCACCCTTGCGCACCCAGTCGGCAATATGCTTATGCACATCGGCTGATACGGGTTTCATATTGGAATAACTCATCACCAGCACCTTGATATCTTTTAAAGTAGCGGGATAGGCCAGGTTCTCCATATGCACGGTCTGCACAGGCACGCCACGTTTTACCAACGGCAGTGTTTGCCCGTAAAAATTCGAGAATTGCGGATCTTCATAAGAATCATGGGTGGGAAAACGCTGGAACATGAGGGTATTGCTCATCAATACGCCAATGCCATTATATCCCGTTACGCGGTTAGATGATACCTGGATTTCATTCAGCGCATTTACCATCACCTGCATTTGAGTGGAGTAAAATTTTGGTATCAATACCTTTTCTCCACTGTTGGCCAATTTATAGGGGCGCGTATAAATACGCTCGGGCCAAGGCATTACTTCATAGTCAGCCACCATGGGATATAATAATTTGGCGGTGAAGGTGGCCTCGTAGTTACGCTTGTAATCGGCCCAGTCCCGCGGCCAGTCTTCTATGGGATCGGTTAAGAAGAATAGCTTCCTTTTGGTAGGCGCAGTCATCGATACCATGGAGCCGTATTCGAGGAAAGCGTTTTCAAACACGCGTTCTTTTTCCACGCCGTTAAAATAAGTCGGTTCGCGCGAAGTGCCTGTCCATACCTGGGCAATATATCCATCAATGCCCGGCAAGGAGGCCAGGCTGGCTTCCGGACTTACAATGCGCCAGGATGAATAATTCACGAGTGAGTGCGTAGGTATATACACTTTTACCTGCATGCCCTTCGACTTACCATATTCCCTGGCATAATCCGATACCTCCTTAATGGCATTATAATACATCTGGTATTTCAACTTGCTGGAGAGGTAGGTATTCTCGGGCGACTCGTGTTGCGGACGCCAGGGAAAGCCATAATACTTCTGCCATTCCTGTTTAAACACTTCGCTGTACCCGGCCCTGGCCCAAAACTCGGGCTCTTCCAGGTAAATAGAGCTGATGCCGGCATCGATCACTCTTTTTACCACGCCTTTTTTCATAAACTCAATAAAAGAAGCCACGGGCACAACATAAGGCACATTTCTGCCATGCCAGATGGTATCGCCTTTGATGGTTTGCTGGCCTTCGCCCAGGTGATTCCTACCGTCCCATTTGCCCAGGAAATAATCATCGTATTGTCCCCAGGCAATGCCGGTCATAAAATGCACTTTGTAGCCGCGGTCGCGCCAGCTTTTTACACGCTCTTCAAAGGGCTGGCGGCGGCGTTCGCTCACGCCGTACACGATGGCAATATCTGACCGCACATCTATTTGGGGCATCCAGCCCGAGGCGGTTTGAAAAGCGGTCTTTTCTTTGGTGGCCGGGGGTGTGGGTATAGTAGTTGAGGGGGAGGCATTGCCTTGCGCCATTACCTGGCCGGTAATAAACGCAAGCACGCTCATCAGGGTGCATTGTTTCATGGAATGTCTATCTTTTTAGATTCGGTATAGTTGTATTGTTTCAGGCCATAGGTTGTCCTGGCGCCTACACGTAACCAAAACGGCCTTTTGCCAGGCAATTTGCCATCGGAAGTCAATGTAAGGGTTTTGCCCAGTATATCGTTGCCATCGGTACCGCTGTACTCAATTTTTTTTGAATAGCGGTTATCGTAATTGTTGTTTCCGACATTTGGCACGGTATTTAAAAAGAAGAATACATCACTTACATCGGCCTGGAACTCGGGATTGTTGGTGCCGCGCGTTACAATGGCCTGCACGGTAATGGTGCTGTCGGCATTGATCACGGGCTCACCTACCCATTGTACCCGCAACAGGGGTTCTACCTCGAATACTACTTCGGTAACACCGGCTTTCAGTTCCACGGTTTTGCGGTTGTCTACAGTAATGGCGCCATTGGCATCGTATTGTACCAGGGGCACAAAAGCGCCTTCCACACTAATGCGGTTGGTGCCGGGGAACAGTTTGGTATTGTTGAACGTGCCATCCTGCATGGCGTTGAAATAAAAAGGCGTGGGATTATCGCTCCAGCTTATTTCTTCCAGGCGAATGCGGGTGCCGCCGCCACCGGGCTCGGTTTGCACGGTGGCGTTTTTATTGTTGACATCTACCACCCGGCCGGTGAGCGTTGCATTGGGCTCGGGATAATTGTCGAGTTTATTGCAGGAGGTGGCGGCTAGTATGGCTAATACGAAAAGACTATATAGTGACTTTTTCATGGTGTAATTATTTATGTTTTTGAAGTCGGAAGCAGGATGTAGGAAGCAGGAAGTAGGAAGTCAGAGGGCAGAATTTCTTGTATTTTCCTACATCCTACTTCCAGCCTCATCAATATCCGGGATTCTGAATCAATTTGGTACTCTTCGCCACTTCATCGGGCGGAATCTCTACATAATACCATTTGGGATCGAACGTATAAAACCTGTTCTTCTCATCCTTCCTCACATCGAAAAAGTATTTACCGTTTTCCGCGGCATAAAAAGGCATGAGGGTTCTATACAGGCGGTTGTTTTGTTCCTTATCCAGTATACGCCATCGCTTCAAATCCCACCATATCTTGTTTTCAAAACCCAGCTCCTTACGCCTTTCATTGCGAATGATGGTCACATCGGTGAGCGCTCCGGCAGAGGGCAGCAGTTCAGCGCCGGCCCTTTCCCTGATCTGGTTGATCTGTGTATAAGCATCCTGCTGGTAGTTGGCGCCCTGCCCGGCCAGATACAATTCAAAGGCAGCTTCGGCGCGATTCAGCATCACTTCTGCATAGCGTATTTCTATCCACGACTGATCGAGGTTGTTTTCCTTTACCTGCGATTTATCGATACTTTCATCCAGGTATTTCCTGATTGAGAAACCGGTTTGTGAATTGGTTTCTTCGCTGAAGAAAGTACCGCTTTTACCGGCGGGATTCATCAATTCACCATTCGGTAATTGATACGGCGTTTGTGAGCCATTAGCCGATTGCACGATATTGGTGGTGGGATATTGAATGGTAGAACCCACGGGTATCAGCGGACTCACGCCACCGGCCACCGGACCGGTATATATACCACGGCGTATCTCAATGCTTTCACCCTTGAAGAAATCACCGGGTAAAATAACTGTAGCCCGCAGGCGCGGTTCGGCATTGGCGAATATATCCATGGTATTATCATAGAAAATATACTTGCCGTTATCGTCCAGGTTTTTCAGGGTGCCATCGGCATTTTTCGGGAAGCCGTCGAACAGCTCTACAAAATCCAATGTGGGTGAAATTTCAGAAGAATAACCGTTGGGCCCCATGGCCTGCAGCGGCACATTATAGGCATCATAACCATGCACCGATTGCGGGAAGCTGTAGCCTTTGATGAGGATGTTTTCGGCGCTTTCTTCATCAAAAAACAGGTCTACATAGTTTTTGTACTGCGCTTCCTTATCGCCGGCAGACCATGCTTTTTTATACAGGCTGTATTTGCCTTCGGTCATCAGGGCGGCATCGTAAGCCAGCTTGAAATAATCAACGGCTTTGGCAGCGGGAATACCACAAAGCCTTTTCTGGTTGGCATCGAATAAAGATACCTGGTTGTATTTGGCAATAGAACCTGCATGCAGCATTGCCCTCGATTTAAAGGCGGCCGCCACATACTTGTTAGCCCTTCCCCTTTCACTGGATTCATCCATGAGGGCAATGGCCGAATCGAGGTCGGAGGCAATAAAATTATAGGTTTCTTCTTCGGAAGCCCTGGCCAGATCCAGTTGATTGATGTCCTGCTCGGGATATTTCAACACATTCCGTACGATGGGCACACCGCCATACCTTTTGGCCAGTGAGAAATAGGTGAATGCACGAATAAAATAGGCTTCGCCTGTCCAGTGGGTTACTTCGCTGGCTTCAAAGTTCTCAGCATATTGGGGCAGTGTTTCCAGGAAATAATTGGTTTCGCGTATCAGTTTGTATGCATCTTTCCAATACAACACAGCCTCTGACATGGCATTGCGCTGGTCGCGACTCAATGCTTCGCCGGTGATGGCGCTGAAAGGACTGATGATCCAGAAATGGTTCAACCCGCGCGCCGGCGAATACCTGAAATCTTCAATGGGCAATTCGCTGTATAAACGGGCCATATAAATTTGAATACCGCCGGGACTGGTAAACACATCCTCGTCCTGTATAATGTTCATGGGCGGAACGTCCAGTTTGGTACATGCATTCATGAAGCATGTAAGTACAATGATCGCCGTATATATATAACGTTTCATGATTGCTTGTTTAAAAATTAACATTGATACCAGCGCTTACCGATTTGTTTAATGGATACAAATAACCGTAGGTATCCGATGGATGTTCCGGGTCTACATACTTCAATTTGGTAATGGTAAGCAGGTTGTACCCGTTTGCATATATTCTTACACCCTTCACCCCTATCCTGGATAAAATGGTGGAAGGAATGGTATAACCCAGCTCCACGGTTTTTAAACGGATATAAGCGGCATTCTGCATATTCACCTTCGAGTTGGTGGGCGGTACAGTACCGGTATAGGGGAAACGGCCCGATACCCAAACGGTATTGGGATCGTATGGATCGGCCGTGGGATCGGCGGGGTGCCAGTTATCCATGAACTGTTCCAATGCACTGCTACGGTTAGAACCCCAGAGCGGTGTATTCAATTGTTCGAAATATGCTACATTGGCTTTTGCGGCGCCCTGTAACAGCAGGTTTAGGTCAAAACCCTTGAACGAGCCGCCGAGGGTGATACCATATTGTATCAATGGTCTGCCCGAGTAGCCGATGGGATGTATATCCAGCTCGCTGATCTGTCCGTCGCCATTCCAGTCTTCCATGATATAATCACCGGGCAGCCAGTTCCTGTCCTGTGCAATCTTTACATTGTAGATATCTTCAAAGGAGGTGAATCGTCCGCCATCGCCATAACCCCAGTACACACCGGCCCAGCGGTTATTGAGGTAGCCATTATCGCCGTTATTGTACCAGTTCAAATAGGAGTTGCCGGCACGGGCGCGTTCAAAATACCTGATCTGCGTGCGGGCATAGGAGAAGATAGCCTTGGCAAAATAGCTGAACTGTCCCAACCGGTTGCGGTGGTTGATTTCCAGATCGAAGCCCTGTGTGCGGTCGCTGTTCAGGTTTTCCTGCGGCAGGTCGGCTCCTACTACTCCGGGCAGGCTCAGGTCCCTCGTCCATAACAAACCGCTGCGGTCGCGGTTAAAGAAGTCGACTGTTACACCCAGTAATCCATTCCAGGCTTCTGCATCCACACCCACATCGAAAGTTTTGGATTCATACCAGGTGATTGCCGGATTGGGAATACCGGTACTTTGCAGGGAGTTTACAAAATTGCCATCGAATACCGAACCGGGCGGCAGACGGTTGTTGTCGCCGGCGGCAGGATAATAATAACCTGAGAGAAACTGGTACCTGGCGTCTTTGTCGTCGCCCAGTTTACCGTAAGAAGCGCGTACTTTAAAACTGTTCACGAAAGCAAGCGCCCTGGCATTCTTCCAGAAATTTTCTTCAGAAATACGCCATCCCACCGAAGCAGCCGGGAAAAAGCCCCAACGGCCCGAGCTGGGAAAACGGGACGACCCATCGTAGCGGAAACTTATTTCGGCCAGATATTTCGATTGAAAGCTGTAATTCAAACGACCTATCAGGGCTCTGTTGGTAAACTTGAACAGGTCGGCTGTGTCTGCATAGGTGAGCTGGTTCAGCGCATTACCGGCCAGCAACTGGTCTACAGGAAGCGACAATTGGCGGAAGCCATAAAAATTATCACTCTCGCGTGAGCTTTCTTCATACAGGGCCAGTGCGTTCACATGGTGACTGCCAAATGTTTGTTCATAATTCAGCGATAGCTGGCCGAGTGTGGAAGGCCGCGCAATGTATTCCCGGCGTATGGAATGGGGCGAGTTGCGTACGAATTTGGTAAACGAACCATTCGATTCGTCGTAGGTATATTGGTTGTATTCTCTCTGGAATAATTTATTTTCCGACACACGATAATCGTAGCTGTACATACCTCTTGCGCTCAGGCCGGGTACAAAGGGTATTTTGTAGGTGATATTGATTGATGACTGGAACCAGCGGTTGTTGTAGGTTTTATACCCCGTCATGTCGCTGTTGCTGAGCGAAATGGGGTTGGTGCCATCTACCGATCCCTGGAAGGGGCGGCTGGGATCTTCGTTGGCATAGAAGGGATCCAGCGGGTTTTGCCGCCAGATGGAACGAATGATCCACCAGGCATCTTCCCAGGGCTGGTTCTTGGTATCGAATATGCCGTTCAGGTTCAGATCAACGGTGAGGTTTTTATTAAGATTGCTGGTGATGTTGGAGCGCACATTATAACGTTTGTAGTTCAGGTCGTTGCTCTTCAACATACCATTCTGGTAAGTATACCCCAAACTCAGGAAATAAGTGGTGTTTTCGTTGCCGCCTGTGGCGCTGAGGTTATGTTGTGTTTGTTCAAAACTTTTTGCTATCACCGCATTGTACCAGTCGTAACTTTTTTTGGCGCCGCTGCGGTAAGCTTCAAAATCTTCAGGCGTATAGGTAATTTGTCCGCCATTCACTTTATGCAGTTCCTGCTGGTTTACCAGGGTCATGTAGCCGATAGCATCCAGTGGCCGGGGCATACCCGAGGGAAATTGCAGACCAAAGTTGCCGGAATAGGTCAGCTGCAAAGTGCCTTTCTTACCTCTTTTGGTAGTGATCAATATCACACCGTTGGCGGCGCGTACACCATACATGGCTGCGGCCGCATCTTTCAATACCGATACACTTTCAATTTCATTGGGATCAATACGTGTCATGTTATCGCGGGGCACACCGTCTATTACTACCAGCGGTTCACCCAGTCCGCGTATATTGATGGAGTTGTTGAACGAACCGGGCTCGGCCGTATTCTGCACCACGTTCAAACCGGCTACTTTACCGGTAAGCATATTCTGCACGTTCTCGTTCTTGGTGGTAACAATTTCCTGGCTGGCTACCGAAGAAACCGCATTGGTTACGGCTTTTCTTTTCTGGCTGCCATAGGCCACTACCACGGTGCTTTCCAGTTCAGAGGCAGCAATTTTCATGGTGATGTCTATCTGCTGCTGTAACGAGGTCACCGTTACCTGTTGCGACTCGTATCCTACATAAGATATGATCAGCACATCGTTCAGCTCGGCGGTGATGGAGAATTTTCCTTCTGCATCCGTTGAGGTGCCACCGCCCGTACGTTTGTTTCTGATAGATACGCCCGGCAGCGGGTTGCCCTGTTCGTCTTTGATGATGCCCGTAATGGTGGCACGCGGCGCTGGCGCTTCGGCCACCGCCGGCGGATCGACCTTTGGCTTTACGATAATGGTGTTTTCAACAATGCTATATGTAAGCGGCAGGTTGCTCAAACAACGGCTGAGCACTTCATCTACCAATACATTTTGCACCTGTATGGTGATTTTCGGGTTGCCAGCCTGTTTCAGCACTTCATCTTTATAAAATATATAATACCCCGTTTGTTTGCGTATTTGTTTGAATACGTTGGCAAGCGGTGTATTTTTTTCGTTCAACGAAATTTTCTGGGCAAAGCCTGCCGCCTGCACCTGCAGGCAGGCGGTGATGAGCAATACGATCGACAGTTTCATAATCAGGAAGGCCTGCCTGGCCGGCAGGCATGTTTTGGTGACCAGGGACCATCCGCATTTGGGCGGACGTAGCCTGCAAATGACCTTTAATTTCATACATTTGTTAAGTTTACCCGCCAAAGCTTTAGCGTAGGCGGATTGGGTTATCGTATAACAATCTTCACCGATTGCGCCGCATAGCGGCTATAGTAACCCTTGTATTGTCCAGGGATGTTGCAACCATCCCTGGTTTTTAGGGTTCCATATTATTTTTCCAATAAAAATTTCGCTACTACAGTACGTATAGTTTTTTTCCTTCGATAGCAAACTTCAGGTCGCTTTCTTCAAGAATGCGCAGCACCTTCAACAGGTTGTTGTCGCGGGGTACGATTCCACTATAATGTCCTTCGGGGATGGGGCCTTTATATTGTACACGCACATCATACCACCTTTCCAGTTGTCGCATGATGGTTTGAATATCGGCGCTGTTGAATTGAAACAATCCGTTTTTCCAGGCAATCACCGATTCAGTATCTACATCGTGAACGGAAAAGCCTTGAGCAGACTGCCTCTGCAGTGAAGCCTGTTGCCCGGGTTTCAGTACCACCGGCATATACATGGTATTACCGGCTACCCGCACACTGCCTTGCAGTAAGGTGGTGGCTACCGCCGACTCGTTCTCGTAACTCATCACATTAAAATGCGTACCCAATACTTCCACCCGTATTTCGTTCACCTGCACATGAAAGGGCATGCTTTTGTTATGGGCAATCTCAAAATAGGCCTCGCCCGTTAACTGTACGCTGCGCTCCCTGCCTGCAAACACAGTAGGAAACCGAAGTGAAGAAGCGGCATTGAGCCACACCTTACTGCCATCGGGCAATATCACATGGTATTGCCCACCGCGTGGTGTGGTGATGGTGTTGTACAAGGTGGCGGCATCCTGTGCAGACGTGCTATTGTATTGCAGCCGCCCATTGTCCAGTTTGATAACCCGGGCAGGGCCCTGCTGCGCCAGCATACCCGTATCGGTATCGTCCAGCGTGATCACCGACCCGTCGGCCAGTTGCAAAAAAGCTTTGTTGCCGCCGGGCGCTACATCGCCTGGCGGTGTTGTGTGGGAAAGAACCAGTTTTTGGGGAGGCGCTTCTTTGATAAACACCAACCAGGTAACCAGGAACACGCCGGCCAATACGGCCGCAGCTGTTGCCAGCCATGGCAACAAAATGAATAGTTTTTTTCGAGGTGGTGAATTGTCTGTTCCCTGTTCATTCCTGGCCTGCTGCATGAGCTTCCGGAAGATGATATCGGTGCGTGTTTTATCGGCCAGGTTCCGGAAGGTATTATCCTGTAACGCCTGTTGAATGATTTGCTGAAGGGTTTCGGTATTTTCCTGTTTCTGTAGATGCGCCAGCAATTCCTGCAGCTCCTCAACAGATAGGGAATCGTTGAGATAACGGTTTAATAGTTCTTTAAAATCGGCTTTCCTCATATGTCAGTCAAACAAAGGTTAATGATTAAGGCAACCAACGCCCCGTACTATAAAGACGCAGGAAATATTTGCAGGTATGAGTGGTGTTAAAAAAAATTTAAGCCAGGCCGGAAATAATGCAGAACAGGATCATATAGGCTTCCATGCCGGTATGCATTTGCAAATAATGGCGAATAAAATGCAGCGCCTTGTTCATATGCGATTTCACCGTATGCACCGAAATATTCAGCCTGGCGGCTATTTCTTCCTGGTTCAGCCCCTGTTCGCGACTGAGGCGGTACACAGTATGTTGTTGCGGCGGCAACAGCTGCACCGCTTTTTGAACCAGGCTCTCGGCTTCCCGGTACAGTAACTGTTCTTCAGGACTGCCCCCTATTGCCTGGAAGTATTCAAGCAGCTGACCGGTGAAAGGTTGTTCATTGATCTTTTTGCGCAGTACAGAGATAATGTGATTACGCGCAATGATAAAAAGATAGTCGCTAAAATTTTTTAGCTCCGGCAGGCGAGCACGGTGCTGCCATATCTTCAGGAAAATATCGTGCACCATTTCTTCTGCCACCTGGGGCGATTTGGTGAGCGCATAGGCCACACCATATATATTATCCCAATGCCGGTCGAAGAGGGTGCGAAAGGCAGCTTCGTCACCCCTGGCCAGGTTGGTAAGCAAAGCAGTTTCGTTATATAATTCCGTTGCAGGCAATCTGTTTCGTGGTTGAAGTTACCGGATACAATAATGCAAATTAACCGTTTAGCAATTACCCCTGCGAATTCCGTGCCCGGTTATGCGCTTACGTTTTAAGTGAGGTGTGCACAACAAGAAAAAAACATTTTGTTGCGTATTGGGAATCAGTCTTTAATGCTATTTTAACCTGACTATAATTTTTGCTTAACTGCATGCGTCTAGTTTTAACCTGCTATTTAATTGGTGTTTTTAGGTTTCCCTGGCAACAACAGCCACTACATTAAGCTCCTTTGAAGAAGGGAGCTTAATTGTTTTGTGGCTGGCACGGAATTTATGGCGGAAACGGTATTGATCAATCAACGGTAATCAACTAATTTTGTGCGGCATGAAGGGCTGTTATTCTACACGTGTGAAGCTGGCAAAATGGCTTTGTTATGTATTGGTCGTTTGCCTGATCAATACCATAGTGGATTCACCTGCCCGTTACCGCACCATTGATGGACAATTGGCCTATAACGAGATAGAGAGTATTTATGAATGGCTGGTGGAAGAAGTGGCCGATTGGGAAGATGCTGTTCCTGAACAGGAAGACAACAACACAGAGTTCAACAACATTAAAAAAGACAAATACGACTGGGCTTATCAACCCGATATAGGGGCGCCCTTGCAGGTAATGCTGCCCGCGGTGTCGTTCATACAAAAACAGTCTTATTATTTCCCCTCTCCTGTTAGCGATGCTATATACCCGCCTCCCGAGATATAATAGTTAGCCTGCTCACTTATTTCCTGACTATTATATTTTATTATAATGACAAATAAAATTTTGATCATTTTATTTGTCCTGTGCGCCTGCGCGGGTGTACGGGCACAATCAGATACGCTACCGTCAAAAGTTCTACATGCCGAACCATTGTACATTGATCTTATTCGCGACCTGGGCGCCCGCAAGGGGGAAAAGGAATGGAATTTTGGTTTGGGCATGACCGACAATCTTTCCTACGACAACTACACCATGTTGGTGGAATATGAATTTGCACCGGTGAACCGGCTGGGTTTTGAGGTGGAGTTGCCTTTTCGATTTACTACGGCCGATAAAAATATATCGGCGCAACTGGAAAGTTTGAAGGCTGCCGCCCAGTGGACCTTCCTGGTATCGGAAAAAGTGAAAACCTCCCTGGCGCTGGGATATATTCATGAACTGGAGATGGATTATTTTAAAAATTTCAAAGAGTCTGTTTTCACCGGGAATGTGTTCAACCCGTTTTTTGTAGCGGCTAAGCGGTGGGGGAATAATTATCATACGCTGGTATATACTGGTCCGCGTATTGAAAAGCCTTTACACGGTAGTGGTGCGCATGTACGGTATGATATCAATACCAATTTGCATTATATGATACCGGGTACCAGAAATTTTATTGGACTGGAATTTAATAAGAATATCACCAGTCATGATTTTGATATGGTGATTCGTCCGCAAATGCGATTGGGGATAGCAGATAATTTCCTGGTAGGTATTGTGAGTGGAATACCTGTAAACAGGGAGAACCAGCGGTTTAGTATGTTTACCCGGTTGATATGGGAGCCGGGGCATAAACACAAAGGCTTTTAGTGAATGGGTTCGGGCGCAGCCGGTTCGTAATAGTGTATGCCCTGTTTTTTCAGCCATCGTAAATGCCCCTGCAGCCGCCGGGTAAACAGTGCATAATTTTTTTGAGCCGGTTTTGTCCAGGCTGCTTCAGCAAATGCGCAAAGCCGTGGGTACATCATAAAATCAAGGCGTTTGTTGGTTTTGATGGTCTCCGTCCACATATTGGCCTGTATGCCCAGCACCTGTGGCGCCTGCGTTTCCGGTATGTTATAACGTGCCAGGGAAAAATTATATACGCCCTGTAAAGGATTGAACAGTTTTTCCTTACCCCATTTCCTGCCCGATACATGGGCGCTGTCCTGCACAAAATCGAAATAAAAGGGCAGGCGCGGGCACAATACCACGTAATAGCCTTTCTGCAGGGAGGTGGTCAGTTGTTTCGGCTGGTCGTGCCGCCACCAGAACACAATGGTTTGTTTTGGCTGCAGATCGGCCTGCGCCACTTCATCCCAGGCAAGGGTTTTATTATTCATGGCCGTTAAAGTATCCGCCATGCGTTTGATAAAATACAACTCCACCGCCCTGGCATCTTTCAAACCCTGTTGGGCCATCAGGTTTTGGATATGCGGATTGCTGAGCCATTTTTCATTGCCAAAACTTACTTCATCACCACCCAGGTGAATCATCTGGGAAGGGAACAGAGCATCGGTTTCTTTTAGTATATCGGTCAGGTATTGATAGGTACCTTCATAGCCCGGGTTGAAAGTGAATTCAGGATAGCGTGCAGACCCCCCGCCGCTGAATTCGGGATAGGCGCGATTGGCGGCCGTAGCATGGCCAGGCATATCTATTTCGGGCACTACCGTAATAAAACGTTCGGCGGCATAGGCAACAATCTCTTTAATTTCTTCCTGTGTATAATAAGCCGCCGGCGCTGTGGAATCGAAGTGGTTTCCGATGCCGCCTATTTCGGTGAGTTTCGGGTATTTTTTGATTTCAATACGCCAGCCCGGTTGATCGGTTAAATGCCAGTGGAATTTGTTCAGCTTGTAAAAAGCCATCTGGTCGAGTATCTGCTTTACTTTTTCCTTGCCGAAAAAATAGCGCGATTCATCGAGCATATAACCACGCCAGGTGAATAAGGGGGCATCGCTGATATTCCAGCAGGGAATGGTGGTGGCGTTGCTGTGGGCGGCCAGTTGCAGCAGGGAAATAACGCCGTAAAATACGCCGGCGGTGGAGTGGCCGGTGATGGTGACGGTGCCGGGTTTCATGTTTAGTGTATACCCTTCGGCGTTGTTACCCGGTTTTGAAACAAGTTGTATTGTTGAGCCTTTTTTAGTTTGGCCGATTTGTAACGTAGCACCGTTTATTTTTTGCAACTGTTTTTGCAGATAGCGGGCAACGGGTTGCAGCGAATCCCGCGTGGCAATGATGGTGGTGCCGGCGTTGCAGGTGAATACACCGCTTTGTTTAGTGGCAATGGCGGGTAAGGGAATGACCGGACAGGGTGGCTGGGCCGGTAAATAGTGTACGCAAGCAATGAACAGCAGGGAAAGGATGGCATTTTTTATCATAGAATTGGAAGATACAATAAACAGGCTTTGGTTGGCACTGCAAACGATTGCGGATTTTTTGCCGCCAGAACGAACAGCGGCAAACAGGCGTATTACGGCTCCTGTTTTCTTTATTCGCCGGCAATCAGTTCCAGTATTCCTTCATTCTTTATAATGAGCATGCCCTGGCGGTCCTGGGTGATGCCCTCTTCCAGTTTGTAAGTATACCGGGGCCTGGTATTTTCCATGATGGTGGGCATGTACCTGAATTGAATATTATTATGTTTTTTCAGGGCCTCCCCTACTTCTATAATATGGGTGGAAACTACGAAAAAGCAGTTTACATAATCAGCAAAGGCTTTGGTAACGGCCAGGGTGCCGTCGTAGGCATCTTTTACGTTGGTGCCTTTGAACAGTTCATCAAATAACACCAGCAAATGTTTTCCGGTGCTGGTGGCTTTGGCGGCTTCTTTTACGCGCACTACTTCTGCGTAAAAATGGCTATAACCCAGGCCGATGTTATCGGCTACATTGATGGAGGAAAAAATGCCTTCCCGCACGGAGAATTGCATGGATTTGGCCGGCACGGGGAAACCGATATGCGCCAGGTATACACCGATGGCGATGGATTTCATCCAGGTGGATTTTCCGGCCATGTTGGCGCCGGTCAGGAACAGTACGTTTTGGGAACTGTTCATGTGGAGGTTATTGCCAACAGCATTTTCCATACTGGGGTGGCGGAGATCTTCTATCTGTAGCGTGTTGGCGGATGCCGGTAAAGCCTGGGCGTAGTTGAAGCCTCGCTCCCGGGATACCTGGCTTACGGCTATGAATACGTCTGCTTCTGCGATAAATAATAATACATCGCGTATGTAGGCGTTGAGTTTGTTTCTGATCAGGTGATCGAAGTTGGCGACTGAGGTTAAGGACAGGGATTGGTAGATATCGGTATCTGTTAATGCGGCAACCGGTTCGGTTGATAGCAGTTCTTTGATGGTTTTTACGCGGACGTTATAGGGGCCGGCGTGAAAATCGAGTTGGTCTGTGAAGTCGCGGCATTTTTTTAGTATGGAGATGGTGGCCTGCAGGCCCTGGATAATCTTTTTGTAGCGATCGTCGCCTATGAGGGTAGATAGGCTGCGTTTAATAAGGAGGTTTCCCAGTGAATACAATTTGCCGCCGCTATTTACCGATTCAACGTATTCCCGCATGGTTAATACCTGCTCGGGATCGAAAGGGAATTGGATGTTGATGCTTTCGAAGAAACGGAATATGCCGGCTCTTTCGTTGATTTGGGATGCATCGGTTAGAGGGGATTTGAACAGGTTGTCCAGTAGTTTTTCGCCATCACGGGTTTTCACTTTATTGAACAGGTGATACACTGAGTCGTGACGGAATTTTCCCATCAGTTTCAGTTCGTCTACAGATTGTTTATCGATAGTAAAAAGCATAAGTCAACCTTTCTTTTTTCCGGTTTCTAGTATATCGAGAATACCTTCGTTTTGAATAATCACCATTCCATGCCGATCTGCCGAAATACCCTCTTCCAAAGTATAAGTATATTCCGGTGTATGACCATTCATGCGGGTGGGCAGATAGTGAAATCCTATGCCAGCCTTGTTTTTCAGCGCATAGCCTGCTTCTACTATATGTGAAGAAATAAGGAAAAAGCTGTTTTTTCTGCCGGCAAAAGCTTCGGTAACAGTTATAGTGCCTTCTTCGGCATCCTTTACATTGGTGCCCCGGAACAACTCATCAAAAATTACAAACAGCGATTTTTTTAATTTCAATTCCGTGGCTATTTTTTTCACCCGCAGCACCTCGGCATAAAAATGACTGGCGCCCATACCCAGGTTATCCGGCAGGTTGATGGTAGTGTAAACGCCATTTAATACAGAAAACTCCATTGAAGCAGCCGCTACAGGAAATCCCATATGCGCAATATATACGGCCGTACCCACCGACCGCAGGAAGGTACTTTTTCCCGCCATGTTGGCCCCGGTTAAAAAAACAACATTTTTATTACTATGCATTTCAAAGTTGTTGGGAACCGGCGAAGCCAATGCAGGATAATAAACGCCTTCCAGTTTCAAAATAGCCTTCTCTTTTCCATGCACCACAGGAAATACAAATTGCCGCTCATTGGCAATCCGGGCTACAGAAATAAACACATCCAGTTTGTAAATGAAATTCAAAACGGTAACCAGTTTATCAATCTCCTTCACCCGCATCAGGGTATCGAAAGCGGTAACAGCGGCATAAGAAAGTTTTGAACCTGGCTTTTCCCTGAATACGGGCTGCAGGGCGGCATCGTTCAAAACCGTTAATACCGACAGCCTTTCAGTATCTAATTCTCTGATCCGGCTTATATCGCCCTGTTCCAGGAAATGACGTACCTGGTGAAAGAGCTGCAGCACGGCTGCTACGCCGTTCTGGATCTCCTTCTCACTCAATACCGGTTTTTTATCGGCATCACCGATGGTTTTGGCATGGGCCAGGTATTTTTGAACCTGGTCCAGCACGGCGGCATCAAATGGGAAAGCAGTTTTGAAGCGGGCAAATGATGATATGATCTCTGCTCTTTGCGCAATGGCCTTACTGTTGCACAAAGGATGCCTGAACATGTCTTCCAGCAGCAATTCCCCGCCCCGCGTAAAAGTGTTGTTGTAGATATCGTAAATACCTTTCTGATCGTGCCGGGAAAACAGCTTCAGATCTTCAATGGTTTGTATATCGGTTTCTAAGTACATCAAATTTGGTTGTAGTGATTTTATTTCCTGTTTCTTCTCACCAATATAATAGTCCCCAAAGCCAGTATTATCAATGGCGCCACATACAGGTACCCCGTTTGAATGGCACGGGCAACAGCTGGCCCGATAGTAAACAACACATCCTTATCCGGTGGTGTATTGGTGTAAATGGGATATTCATTATACAGTGTCCAGCTATAAGCGGCATTGCCAAAAGCGCCGCCCACACCTCTGAAATCGCTCATAAAATCGGCATCGCCGGTTACCACAATTCGCTGTTCTTTATTACGCATGGTACGTTTCAAGGCAATGCCTGTTACGTAGCGATTCAATTGCACATCGCCTTCTGCGGCCGAAAAAACAGGTGCGGCGGAGTCCACTACCAGTTTACCGTTTTCTATCCATTTTGAATGATCTCCTTCAATAGTAAACACGGGCTCTATGGCAAAGGCGCTATCAGCATTATAAGAAATGGAAGCAGCCCCTGTCATACGCACATAGTATTTCCTGGTAGAACCGTTTTGCATTAAATACAGAAACGGTTCGTTAGCCATATGGTAGCCGGCCGGTGTGATATCCGATGCCAGTATATGCGGCATTTCCTGTGTGTTAGGATGCACAATGGTGCCGGGTTGCAAATGCACACCTATGGCATTCAATACAGGGTTCAGCATTTGCTGTTTATCCGGCTCGCAAAAAAAGATGGCATTACCGCCCTGTTGTAAATAGCGAATGATTTTTTGTTGCTCGTTTTCTGAAAAGGCCGAACGCGGGTCGGCCACCACCAGCAGACTCAGCCCTGCCGGAAGTTCCTTTTCATGGAGGCGTATGCTGTCGATGATGCAGGCGGCGGTATTGATCAGCGAGTTTTCACTGTTTTTACGTACGGTGCTGGATGCATATTGTCTTTCCCCCCATTTAAACGGACTTCGTTCATAATGCCCGGTAGTAAATACAATTCGCGGAAGCGAATCCGCCACCAGCCGCCTGATGGCAGCCGACACATGCATTTCCTGGGGCCAGGGATAGGGCCGCGGAAATGTTCTCAGAAATGTTTTTTTTCCTTTATACTCCAATTGCATCACCAGCCTTTTATCTTCACCGGAAAGGTCGATCAGGGAACGTATCTCTTCCGGAGTTTTAAAAATACCCTTCGGCACTTTTTGGGCAATCATCAATTCTTCGGCTACCTGCACTATGGGTTTATTTTTATATTGTTTTCTAAAACCAAGACTGTCCTTGTCAAGGATATCATAATAATACACGTAGTGCAGTTCAATATTGGGATGGAAACGCCGGTAACGATCCCAGAAATTCCATACGTATTTGTTCCTGTTCTGGGGAAAGCCATGCGTGGCCATATTGTCAAACAGGTTGGTATAAAGGGTAACGGACAATGGTGCATCGCCCAGTTCGGCCAATACCTGTTGTGTGGCCGGATGAATTGTATTTACCTGGTTGCGGGTAACATCCAGGTAGGCAATATAGCCAGGCCGGGAACTGCCATAACCAATCAATAGCGTTACCACCAACACGGTAGCATAGCGGGCGGCCGATACCAGCCAGTCTGATGATTCCCGAATACTTCTTAATTTAATAATGCTGAAACTTATAAACAGGCCAATGATCAGCAGGAAATAGATCACATCTTTCGATGTAAGCAAGCCGTTCACCAGGTTATCGATCCTGCCATCCATAGACAGGAAATAGGTTAAATCCCTCACAAAATCATATTGCTGCCACAAACCGCCTACTACATGCAACGCCAAAAATAACAGGAAAGTAACCACCCCGGCCACGATGGGATAATTGCTTAAACAGGATACAAAAATACCAATGGCAGTAAAAGCACAACCCAGTAAAAAAAATCCCAGCAGGGCGGTGAAAAAGATACCGTAATCCACATTTTCAATAGCAACATAACCGATGATCATGGTGACCCCTACCGACCCCACCAGCAAGGCTATATACGTCATCAACCCCAGGAATTTACCCCATACAATTTCATGCACCTTTACGGGAGAAGAATACAATAACCTGATTGAGCCTGCATTTACTTCCCGGTTAATAACACCCATGGTGAGCAGGGGAATGAATATGTACAGGTAGTTCATCACCACATCGAACACGCCGCCAAACATTTTTGCGGTTAATGATTTCTCCCAGTTTAACCAGCCGGGTTCTATTTGCCGAACATGTTCCTGCATGGCAGTCATCATGGATAATTGCATGGTGAAACCAATACCGGTTACCAGGAAAAACACCACGAATACCAGCCAGGCTATGGGTGAATAAAACATGCTGCGCAGTTCGGCACGGGCTATTTTAAAAGTTATTCTCATGGGGTAATAGCTCCTGTTGATAAACGTTTAAATACATCATCCAGCAACGATCTTTCCAGACTAATCTCCTTTAATTTCCAGTTCTGCTGTATACTGTGCTCAATGATCACCTGGGTAATATCGGGACTGCCTTCAAAATACAAGCGGCACTGTTTATCGGCCAGAAACTGCACTTTCACAATGCCCGGCACCTGCAACAATGCTGCTTCGGGTGGCAGGTTGTCCATCCTCACCAAAATAGATTGGGGTTGCACATAATTATTGAAGGCATCCATGGTATCGGCAAATACAATGCGGCCGCTTTCTATCATGATGATCTCCCGGCATAAAATGCTGATCTCTGATAATACATGCGAAGACAGCAGGACGGTGCGTTCTTCGGCAATTTCTTTGATCAGTTTGCGTACTTCGATGATCTGGTTGGGATCGAGCCCATTGGTGGGTTCATCCATGATCACCAGCATAGGTTTGTGAATGATGGCCTGCGCAATGCCCACCCGTTGCCGGTAACCGCCACTCAGGTTTTTGATGAGGCGTGAACTGAAGTGGGCGATATTACATTTCTCCATCACTTCCTCCACGGCTTTTTTTACCTGGTGTTTATCCATCTTGCGCAAATCGGCGGCATAGGTGAGGTATTCTTTCACAGTAAAATCGAAATACAAGGGAGGTGTTTGAGGCAGGTAACCCAACTGCGATTTGGCCAGCTCTGGTTTTTCCCTGATACTTATCCCGTTGATGTATACTTCTCCCTCGGTGGGCTTTAAGGAGCCGCATATGATATTCATGGTGGTAGACTTACCGGCGCCATTGGAGCCCAACAAACCTATTACCCCTTTCTGGTCAATCTCGATGTTGATATCCCGTATGGCCCAGGTACCTGAATACCGGTGTGAAAGATTTTCTATTTTTAGAATAGTACTCATTTACTTTCTTTTTCTCCTGATCAAAATAATAAAGCCCAGCGCCATCACAATGGCAGGAATGATGTATACAAATACCGTCCAAATGCGTTGCGAAGCCTTACGGCTTAGGGTCAGCAAATTGTCGGCAGGGAATGGATAATTGGTATATGCCGGGTATTCGTTGTGCACCAGCCAGCTATAGGCGGCATTGCCAAACACGCCGCCGTTGCCTCTTAAGCGGCTCATAAAATCGGCGTCGCCGGTTACTACAATGCGTTGTTCCTGGTTGTTGACGGTACGCGTCATCCTGATGCCGGACACATACCTATCCAACTTCTTATCTCCTTCGTTGGGTAAAAAAACTGGCGCGGCAGAATCTGCCACATAAACGCCGTTTTCTATCCAGGTACCCTCCTTCCCCTCCAATGTAAAAATGGGCTCTGTGCGAAAACCTTTCGATAGGTCAAAGCTGATATGGACATGCCCGTACAACTTCTCGCCCAAATGCGGCACTTTCGATTGCTGGTACTGGAACATGGCCGGCTCAAGGGCCATCCTGGCGCCGCCATCGGTCATATCGTTGTGAATGATATCGGGCATTTCCTGCTGGGTGGTACGTACTACAATGCCATCATGCAGCCTTACGCCAATGGTTTGCAACAGGGCGTTCATGAAGGGTTGCTTGCCCGGTTCGGCATAAAAAATGGCACTACCGCCTTTTTCGAGGTAGCTTTTGACGGCAGCTTGCTCTTTGGCAGAAAATTCCTTGCGCGGATCGGCTATTACCAATATGCCGGTATGGGCTGGAATATCCTTTTGTTCCAGGCAAATGGTATCCACATCCAAACCCTGGTTGAACAGTGCAGAACGGCTGCCTTTATAGTGCGTATGAAATGCGTATTCCCGCTCACCGGTTTTAAACGGACTGCGTTCAAAATGCCCCGTAGTAAAAAGCACCAAAGGCACCGATGGTCTGGCCAGGCGTTTGAAAGCCGCCGAAAAATGCATTTCACCCGGCCATACCTGCGGATCTTTATAGGTTCTTAAAAAAGTTTTTTTGCCTTTGTATTCCAGTTCCATCACAAGGCGCATGCCTTCACCGCTTAAATCAACCATACGCCTGATGGTTTCGGGCTTTTTGAACATCGAGGGGCGCAATCCATAAAATTTGATTGTTTTTTGCGCCACCTGTTCCACCGTCATGCCTTTGAAGCGTTTGAAAAAAACACTGTCGCCGGGCATTACATCATAGTAGTACACATAATTGAAACGGATATTGGGATAAAAACGAATGTACTTACCCCATACGCCCCAAACATAATTGTTCCGGGCCGAGGGTTGTCCTGCCTCGAAAGAATCATCCAGCAGGTTTACATACAGGGTCACCTGCAGGGGCGAACCATCCAGTTCGCGCAAAGCCTGCTGGGTGGTTGGATGGATGGTATTCACCTGATTCCTGGTTACATCCAGGTAGCCGGTATAGGCCGGCCGGCTACTGGCATAACCGAGCAATAGCACCAGCACCAATACCACTACATACCGGGCAAAGAAAATATACCAGGGCAGCGACTCACGTTTGTTGCGGCATTTTACAATGGTAAAAGAAAGAAACAGGGTACAGATTAAAATAAAATAGCAAAGGTCTTTGGTAGTGATCAGGCCATGCACCAGGTTATCAACCCGGCCGGAAATGTTCAGGAAATAGATAAGGTCCCTGAAAAAATCGTATTGCTGCCACAGGAATGATATTACATTCAGTATGCCAAATACCAGGAAGGTGAGCATGGCTGCCACCACCTGGTAATTGGTGCAACTTGATATAAACAATCCAATGGCCGAATAAGTACAGGCAAGCAGATACACACCAATGAGTACAGAAAAGAAAACCTTGTACTCTGCGTTCACGATGGAAAAATACCCCACACCCATCAGCAATACTATGGGCAGCATGATCACGGCATTGTAGGCAATCAAACCCAGGTATTTTCCCCATACAATTTGCCTGATGGTAACGGGCGACGAATTCAACAGGTGTACGGCGCCCGATTGCACATCGCGGCTCATGACGCCCATAGTGAGCAACGGAATGAACAGATACAGGTTTTTTAACAGGTAGGCATAGGATCCATTGAACAGGTCGCGGGTAAGCGAACCCTGGAAACCCGACCAGCCTGGTTTATTGTCCTGGTAAAACTGTTGCATAGACGCCAGTGATTCCAGCGGACCAGCAAACTCCACGCCGCACACAACAAAGAAAGCCACTGCAATCACCCAGGCAATGGGCGAATAGAACAGGGTACGCAATTCGGCCCGGCCAATTTTTATAATGAGTTTCATTGGTAATGGTAAGCTGTATTGCGAATGAATTAGTAGGTGTCGTAAAATCCGCGCACCTGGGGTTTGTTGGCGCTCGACGTTTCACCCCTTATGCCATAGAATACATGGTTGCGCGATTTCTGCAACCACCTATGCGTTTTACCGGCAGCACCGGTCATATCGTTATCCTTGTAGGTGGCCAGCAATTCACCGGTAGCGGCATCACGCACCTCGAACTCGTAAGGCTGCATATTGGCTACCAGCGGGAACCTGAACCAGGCCGAAATTCCCTGATAGGGCAAACTACTGATGAGGGAACCATAGGGTTCATCTTTCAGATTCACGCTTACCGGTGCATCGTTGCTGAGATTTACAAAACGAAATACAGTAGAACTGTCTGTTGTTTCGAAAGTAGGTATGTTCTCTTTGATCAATAGGGTATCTACCACGTTCCTGGTGCCCGAGAGGAACAAGGTGTAAATCTGGCCTTTTTCCAGTTCAAGATCCAGCTTTAACACGGGCTCGCTTTTAGGCATGGTATCCTTATAATAATAAAACCCGATGGATTGCGGGGAATCGTACACATAAAATTTATTAAAGCCATAGGCATTACCGCCGGCGCTGATGCGGGTGGCGTCTTTATAAATATCCAGCGGTTCACTACCCTTAAAATTGGTAACCAGGTACTCGTTATCCTTGATAACCCCATATATGCGCAATACGGCAAAATTGCCTTTTACGGGTGTTTGCTTTTTGCAGGCGCCCAGTGCCATGATGGCGCAGACTGCTACTAAGAAACGGTATATTGAGCTCATCTTTATCATTTTTGACGGTTAAGAAAATTACCGGCTATTGTATTCCGGGTTTTGCGTCAAGGCATTGTTTTTTTCTATTTCCTTCACCGGGATGGGGTACAACAACTGGTAATCGCCCAGCCAGGGTTGCTTGTACAACAAAACCGGCAATACCTCCGAAGCCTTACCTGTTCTTTTCAAATCGAACCAGCGATGTGCCCATTCGGCAAATAGTTCCCTTTGTCTTTCGGCAGCCACGGCTTCTTTCACTTCTTCCGGTGTGAGTGTGGCAGGTAAATCATCTACATTGGCCCTTTGCCGCAATAGGTTCAAATCGCCCACTGCAACCGCCACATTAGAGGGTGACAAATGAATTTGCGCTTCTGCCCTTATCAAATACATTTCGGCCAGGCGCAAAACGGTGCAGTATTCCGATGGCACGCCTGTTTCCCGTACCACCTTGTATTTATAAGCATAGTACATATGGTTGCCCGTGCCCGCCTCGATGGCATAGGCAGTCCATTGGTCTAGCCTTTTGTCGGTGGGCTCAAAAGCATTCAGCAGTTCTTCGCTAAGCGGATACAATGGCGTGTTGTTTGCCGAAATGGGCATAAACATCCTGCCCTCGGGCACACCCCTGTCGTTTTTGATGCTGTTTTGCTGTAATTGCCAGATGGCTTCGGTATTGTTCTTAAGAAAAACATTGTTGGGTTCGCTTTCCAGTTTGAACAAATTAGTCTGGTTGATCACTTCGGTAGCGCTGTTCACGGCATCCTGGTAGCGGCCCAGGTACAAATACACCCTGGCCAGGAAACCTTCTGCAAACCATTTATTGATTCTGATACGCTCGTTATTGCCAATCCTGAAATCGTTGGCCAGGTGGTCTTGGGCATATTGCAGGTCTTTCACTATTTGTTCGTACACTTTTTCTTTGGGTGTACGCGTCATGTTTTTTGTTTTGGAATGGTCGATGGTGAGCACCAACGGCACATCGCCAAAGAAATTCACGAGGTAGAAATAACTGAATGCCCTGATGGCTCTGGCTTCTGCAGTAATTTGCTTACGGGCGCTATCAGTTAGACTGGTCGATTCGGAGGCTTCAATACCTTCTATCACGCCATTTGCATCGTAAATGGTTTTATAGGCCGATTGCCAGATTTTTTCAGGGATGGAGGCATTGGTAGGGTTCAATGCATTATTACTTAACACATATTGTGATGGCGTGCTGTTCATTCCCGGCACGGTTACATCATCGGCAGAAAGGCTGCCGGCCATCGTAGCCAACCCGGCTGAAAAGATGGACCATTCAGGACCTTCGGTGGCGCTGTTGCCGTTGATCATGCGGCTGTATACACCCGCAATGGCCCATTCGGCCTGTTTATTATTTTCGAACACCTCCCCGGTGGTAATGGTATCAACAGGCGCATCAATTTCTATTAATTTCTTACAGGAACCCAATAACAGCAACAGGCCTGAAATGAATATGGTACTCAATTTATAATTGACAGTCATACTAAGCATTTAGAAGTTGAACAATAAGCCGCCTGAAATGATCCTGGGCATGGGCGTAATGCCGGTAAAACTTTGCAGTTCCGGACTGGGTCCTTTATAGGATGTGATGTAAAACAGGTTTTGCATGCTCATCCTGATCTTGCAGGATGTCATCGTCAACGCTTTCATCCATTTTTCGGGCAACTCGTAACTCAGGTTGATATTATTCAGCTTGATATAAGATGCATCGGTGAATCCACCATCTGAATTGGCAATTGGTGAATTGTCGTTTGTGGAATACCGGGCATATAAAGCCTGATCGCCCGGTTTTCTCCAGCGGTTGGCCACAAAATCATCAGGCAGTATCAGGTTCGAGAAGGAACCGGGCCTGAGCCTGGTATAGGGGTCCAGCCCTATTTGTTTTACATAACTGAAGAAAAGCGTCAGGTCGAATTGCCGGTAAGAAGCCTGGAATCCAAAGCCGCCAAAATACTCCGGGTTCATATCGATGGGTACATACAGATCGGATCGGGGATCGCCCGGCGGGTAACTGGTATTGGCAGATATGGAACCATCTTTATTCCTGTCTTCAAAAGTGTACCGGCCGGTTAATGGATCCACACCGGTATAATGCAAATAGTATCTGGTGCTGAGCGATTGTCCCACCTTATAGGTGCTGGCATAAGGCGATTCTTCGATACGTGGATAACTTATCAGTTTGTTCCTGTTGATACCCAGGTTGAAATTGGCAGCAAAATAAAAGTCCTTAGTTTGCACCAGCCTGGCATTGGCGGTAAATTCAACACCGGAGTTTTGCACCAGGGCTTCCAGGTTGCCCACTATATTATCGAACCCGGTGTATATGGGTGTAGGCACCTGGGTGAGCTGGTTGCCCGAACGTTTTCGGTAATAAGCCGCCGTGACGTTGATTTTGTCGTGCAGGAAACTCAGATCCATACCCAGTTCCATTTGTTTGGTAGTTTCCCATTGGTATACCTGGTTGACCGGCTGCCGGATCAAAATACCCTGTATATTACCGTAAGTGGGCAGTTTCACCCCGTTGTCGTTGATATTGATGGACCACCTGCTCAAATACTGGTAATCGCCCACGCCATCGCCACCGGTAGTACCATAGCTGCCCCTGAACTTCAGGAAGCTGATCCATTGGGGTAATGTCTTTTTTATGATGGGTTCTTCCGAAGCTATCCAGGCCAGCCCTACTGAGCCAAAATTGCCAAATTGTTTTCCCGGACCAAAGCGTGAAGACCCATCGCGGCGCAGATTGAAATTGGCAATGTATTTATTGCGCCAGTTATAATTCAACTGTCCGAATGCAGCTACATATTTATATTCTCCCAGCCGCTCATAAATAAATGTGGCAGCCGCATTGTTGATGCTTTGTATCAGGTTATCGTCCGGGAAGCCGGCGCCCTGCATGGTGGTGCCTTTGGTGATAGTGTGTTGCAGTGAGCCGCCCAGCAGTATGCTCAGCGAGCCCTGGGCTATATAACGATTATAACGTAGTTGCGGCTCCACAATCCAGTTGGTATTGCTGGTGGTACCATAATAAGCCTCTGCAACGGGATTGGTTTCAGGATTTTTGGAACGCATGGGCAGGTAACGGGCGTTGGAATTGTTCGCAAAGCCCATACCGCCGGTGGCAGACAGGGTAAGCCCCTTCAGCAATTCATAACTTATGTTCAGGCTGTTATTTACCTGGTAGGTTTTACTTTCGCTTCCCTGTGCAATACCGGCAAAGGGATACCTGTTCATACTGCCGGTTTTCCACCCAATATAATTCAGCTGCCCATCGGGCGTGTATATATCCGGGGCATTGGGTGGTAAGAAAATGGAATTATACAAGCGGTAGGCAGTTACATCAGACAGCGTCATGATGCTGGTGATGCCAAATGTAAATTTCTGGTTGGCGCTGCGATGGTTTAAATTCAGTTTCAGGCTGCTGGCATTGTTCTTTCCATTGTTGTTCATGAGATCCTGCATAGATCGGTAGCTGGCCGAAACACTATAGGTAGTGTTCATGAGGCCGCCTGAAATACCGGCATCTACCTGGGTTTGGCTGCCTGTACCATACAGTACCTTCTGCCAGTCTACATTTCTTTCCTGATCCCAAAGCAGCAGATCGGGAGCGGTTTGTTCTGTGGGAATAATACCGTCGTTGGCAAAGGCCTCGCGGCGAACGTCGAGGTATGCCGGCGTGTTCAATACATCCACACGGCGCGGTATGGTCAATACCGCCCGGTTGATATTCAGGTTGAACCGAGTGGGCCCTGCCTTTCCTTTTTTGGTGGTGATGAGTATCACGCCATTGGAGCCTCTTGAGCCGTAGATGGCCGTGGCGTCGGCATCTTTCAATACATCGATGCTTTCAATGTCTTTGGGATTCAGGAACGACAGGATGTTTTCACCGTCGGTATTGGTTAAGCCACCCTGTATGAGGTTGGCCGTGCGGCCGGGTTCGGGATTTTCGAAGGTGGGTAAATCAAATACATTCAATACCGTAATAGGAACCCCGTCGATGATGATGAGAGGCTCGGATAATACTTTCGGGTTGAGTGAATTCCTTCCGCGAATTTCCAGTTTTACCGGGGAGGCCGAGTGCCCGTTGGCAAGCGTCATGTTCAAACCAGGTACCCTGCCCTGCAAGGCCTGTTGCACAGTCATTACCGGTTGTTTTTCTATTTCGGCTCCTTTTACCGTGCTTACATTACCCGTTTTCAAGCGGTTGGTGGTGGAGCCGTAGGCAACGATCACCGTTTCATCGAGCGGAGAATTGCTTCTTGCCAGCCTGATGATCAGGTTGTCTGTATTCCTGCCAATCAACCTGCCGGCAGAAGATACAGCTTTTACCGTATTATTAATGACCTGTATTTTTAACGGGATATACCCCACCGCGCTGATCTCTATGATGGCGCTGTCGGGAATGCCGGAGAGGGAAAAGCGTCCGTCGTTACCGGCAGAGACGCCTTTGTCGGATTTGGTTACGGCTACCGTAGCGGCGGGAATGGGGGCGCCGTCCATATCGGTGACCGTACCGGCAATATTTGTCAACAATTGTCTTATCGGTTCTTCCGGTTGCCTGATTTTACCGGCGTATACATTGATGGTTTTGCTGCCGATGGAATATTGTAAAGGCTGATCTTTAAAGATCATATGGAGAAATGGGATCAGGGGCATTTCTTTGGCCTGTACAGAGATGGGTGGAATACCTTCGAGGTTTTTAGGGGAATACAGGAAATAGTACCCGGTTTGTTTCTCCACTTCGGTGAAGATTTTTTCGAGGGGCAGGTCTTTTACTGAGAGGGTTACTTGCTGGGATAAACCGGCAGCATGAATGTTTAAAAACCCGACTGTGAGAAATAAAATGGTTAGTTTCATTACGAGTAGAAGTTTTGGTTTGCGGCTGGTGCTTCCTAAAGCCAACTTACCGCGGTACGGCCAACCTACGCTAAGGCGCTGGCAGGCAGAAGGCGCGCCTTCGCTAAAGCTTCGGCGGGCCGATGCCACACCTTCGCCAGGGCTTCGGTGGGCAGAAGCATTTTTTAGCATACTTTTGCTTTGTTTGGGTGATTAGATGACGTTCCTCAAATAATGTTATTCTATTACCCATACATCCGCCGCTTCGTCTGATCCGCGAAGCGGTTTCTGTTATGAGCAATCTCTTTATATCATAATACAATCAATGTTTTTCCATTCAGCCTGGTTTTTACGCCAAAATTGTCCAGGAACCGAATCAAATCCGACAAGCGAACATTCCTGTCCATTTTTCCTTTCAGCGTAAGATCGGGAACCGGGCCTGCAAACTGTACTTCTATATCGTACCATCGCTCAATCTGTTTCGCCACCAACCGCAGATCCGTATTGTCGAAACTGAACAGTCCGTTCTTCCAGGCCAATACCTGCGCTGCTTCCACGCCCGACCAAACACGTGTATTTTTATTGGACACCACTGCTTCCTGTCCCGGTTTCAAAATCACCTCCTTCACACCCTTCACTTTTACTTTTCCTTCCAGCAGCGCCGTTTTTATAGCGCCATCATCTGCGTAGGCATTTATGTTAAAGCTCGTTCCTAACACCTCCACGGCAGACTGCCCATCAATATCCACACAGAAAGGTTTCGTTGCATCCTTCGCTACTTCCAGGTACACTTCCCCGCTTACTTTTACCTTTCTATCATTACCCACAAACACCGCGGGATAAGTAATAGAACTGGCTGCATTCAACCATACCCTGGTACCATCCGGCAGCGTTAACTGGTACTGCCCGCCACGCGGCGTGGTCATCGTGTTTATCATCACCGCCTCCCGGGTATGACCTTCCACGTCGTAGCGTATTACGCCATCCGCCATTTTTACTATAGAGGCATTGCCCTGCTGCGCAATAGCGCCATTGGCCGCCGCATCCAACGCAATGGTAGTTCCATCCGATAAGGTGAGCAGGGCCTTATTGGTACCCGGCAATACATCTTCCGCCACCGGCTGTGCCGGCGCCACCGTGGTGGGTTTGTTTTTAGTGGCCATATAGAAGTATCCCCCCAGCACACCTGCTACCAGCACGGCAGCTGCATATCGAAAAAAGCGCTGGCGAATGAAATGCACGCGGTGCGCGGTTTTTACCGGTTCTTCTGCATAAAGAAGCGGTTTTATCTGGTTCCATACTTTCTCTTCCCGTGCTGCTGAAACAGGGCGGGTTGATTTCATTTGTTCCAGCTCATACAGCATTTCATCGGTGAGCCAGGATTCCACTTCTGCAGCTTCCAGCGCATCAAGAAACAGATCTATCTCTTCAGCCGTTAGTTGCTGTTGGCGATACTTATTCAATAAGGCAAGAAATTGTTCTTTGGTCATGGTGCTTGCAGCATTTTAGAGGCCGCAATTAATAACAGGATGACCGAAATGGCAAATCGGGGGACATCAGTTAAAAAAAAATTGGAGTAGTAAGGCAGGAATCACTAAAAACTCGTTGTTCTGGCTAAGAATGAACGACTTAATGGAGCGCAGCGCGCGGGAAATATGTTCTTTCACGGTGGCGGGCTCCAGATCCATGGTGGCGGCAATCTCGGCATAGGTAAGCCCTTCTTCCCTGCTTAATAAAAAAGCCTGGCGTTGCCGGGGCGATAGCTGATCGAGCGCCAGGCATAACAAACCTTCTTTTTGTTTAAAGATCAATTGGTCTTCGGGAGAGGTATCTTCTTCGTTGAATGAGTCTTTGAGAAATTGGCGGTAATCGTCATCCCGCCTGTTTTTGCGAAACCGTGTGCGAAATTCATTCAGGGCGGCTGTAAAAAGCCATTTATCAAAACGATCTACATGGGTGAGCAAATGACGCTTTTCCCAACAATTTACAAATACATGCTGCACAATATCCTCCGCATCGCTGTGACGGTGGGTGTACCTGAGCATTACCAGGTATATGGGATGGAAATAATGCCTGAATGCCATTTCAAAAGCAACTGTATCACCCTGCGCAATGCGTGCCGGCAACAACGCTAACTCGTCGATATGTTCATGGTTGTTGGCCAATTAACCAAATTGATTGCAAAAATCAAACATATAATTTTTTTCCGAAACGAAATTTTTCGCGGCTACTATATAACCCGTAGCCACCTTGCGCAGGAATACCTATACCACCAAACAAAAAAATCCCGGGAAGAATCCCGGAAGCCTTTGCTTGCGTTATGGTAATTGTTAATGCACTACCCGTTTTTGAAAAGGGGAATAGCATTTGTACCAGTCTTTTACAGGCGGGTAATAAAAATTATGCTGTATTAGAAGTAAACACTGCGAACAGGTATAAGGCCGGGGTGTCAATGTTTCAGCGAATCGATGGCTTGACGCAATTGTCGTATTCTGTTTCTCCAGATGGTCCATAGCAGAACGAATTGCAGAATGAATATGATAATGATGGCGGCAAGCACCCAGGTAGTATCGCTTACGCTGGTAAAAAAGTACAAAAAACAAGCGGCGGCCAGTATACGGGTGAATATCGAAATAAGGGCGAAAGATTTTATTTTAGCCAATTGTGCTTCGAGTGTTTGCTTGATGCTATGGCGTATGGTTAGTTCTTTGGCCAATACAAAGCCTATTACGTTGTGCATGATTACCAACGCCAGGCCTGTTACCAATACGAGGTTGGCAATTCGGGGTTTGCGGTTCCCATCAAAAAAATCGTAGTATACTACCATGAACACTATAAAGGCTATTGATTCAATAATCATTTGCCGGCGTATGCGTTTCAGTACGGGATGCGCTTTATCGCCCGTCATATTTTTAAGCGTTTCCGTGGATTGTTGCGGGGCTACCATACCATGCCATAATAATTGCAAGCTATCCTGTTCCATTATTTGATATTTAAAAGTTGTTGAATTTTTGTTTTTACCCGGTTGAGTTTTACGCCTACATGCATTTGGGTGATGCCGGTAATGTCTGCTATCTCGCGATAGGTGAGTCCTTCCAGGTACAGGGTGATGAGGGCTTTATCACCATCGTTCAGTTGGGCCAATGCGTTAAAGAGGCGTTCTCTTTGATCATCGGGTTCCGGTTCTTCGTGGGTATGGGGTAATTCATGGGTATAGAAGATATCGGGTTGCTTTTTACGGAAGCCGGCCATGGCCGTGCTAAGCGCCACGCGGTACATCCAGGTGCTGAACCGGGAGGCGCCTTCAAAGCCGGGCACCGATTTCCAGAGCTGGAATACAATTTCCTGGAACAGATCTTCGCGGTCTTCCTTTGAATGGCGGTACAGCCTGCATATTTTATGAATGATGCCCTGGTGTTGGGAAATATGGTGTAGGAACTGTTCCTGATCCATGGTTACTGTTTGGTGAAATGAAGTAACTGGCCGCCTCGTTCTGCTTCCAGGCTGGTGATATTGCCTGCTGCCTGTTTTTTAAATATAAGATGAATATTTACTTTTTGGCCGATTCCAATGACCGGCAGTATTGCCAACATGAGTATGATCCAGTTCATTGCTATGCTTTCCCGGGTTAGTTGCAAAAAGGGTTTAAAACTTACAGGCTTCTTCAAAAAAAAATAAATAGCTATCATTCAAACAATTAAACAAGTCCTTGACTATTATCAAGCGTATGATTTGAAGCGCATGACCCTTTTTAATACTAACTTTATACACTGCTCTTTTTTATTCAACTACCAAAATGATGGGTCATGCTGGAAGATATTGCCCCCGCGATAAGGTCTTCAAATAATATCAGCCTGCTGAAAGCCGCTGCAGCCAATACCGAAGACCGCCTTTCATTCGAAAGCACCATTTCTTTCCAACCCTTTGTTAATTATCTGAAACAACAATCAGTAGGCAACGATACCCGTTCGCGTTTCTACAATTATCTCACCGAACGTTTTGAAGCAGCGCCTGCTTTATTACAACCCGTTCATGACGTTAATGTACTTCACGCACATCGCGACCTGCTTGAACTGCTGGGCACCTCCCTCTTCCCCGTAGTGGGCGAACCCGAAGAAAATATTTTTACGCTGGCCATGCCTTATCAGTTCGGCATCTTCAACCATTCGGCTTCTTTCAGTAAGTTGTTTGTAAAAGACGAAGCGTTTTTATTACCGGAAAATGCCAGTACCGAAGATCTGCTGCAGGCACAATGCGCCCTGATATACGAACATGTGATGGAGAAATTTTACGGCATTAAACTGAATGCCAGCTCCGACCTGGTATATCCCGTTACCGACGAAACCACCGGCATGAAACGCTATTACAAACTGCGTTACGACCGACGTTTTATAGACATTCATTTGAAGGGTGAACTGCCCGATATTCACGACTGCGCCGTTTGTCTGAATACCTTCCGTATACTCGATTTGGAAAAACAATTGGAATCCATGCCTCCTTCGCTGTTCTACGCCGAAGGTTTTGGCGTATGGATAGCAGAAGATGTGACCACCCATGAATCGCTGGAAGCCATTAAAAAAATGCTGCTGCGCCAGGGCAGTTGCGATGCAGGAATTATTAACGACCTGAAAAAACATATTCATGCTCTGGTAGGATTGAGTGAGGTGGAAGTTGGCCTGGCGCCTTTTGTAAAACTCAATAACGAGTTTGTACTGGATGAATGTGTTATTGCCCACGGACTAATGAGTAAAAGCTGGAAGACCAACGACCCCGACAGCACACAGCAATTTCAAATGTGTATGGGCTTTTTGACCGAACGACCCGAACCCATGCCCCTTTCCATATTGGATGAAGAGGTGACAGAAATGGCGCCTTTCCTCAGGCAACTATGGGACGAAGGCAAACGCAGTTACCTGGTGTATCCCGTACAAAACAACGATGGTTTACTGGGACTGCTGGAGTTAGCCTCGCCCCTGTCCGGGCAGCTGAACCAGGATGTACTGGCAAGACTGGAACCTGCCATGCCATTGATATCACTAGCTTTACTAAAAATTCGCGAATCGTTTATCAATAAAGTTGAAAAACTCATTAAAGAAAAATTCACCGCCCTGCAACCATCCGTAGAATGGAAATTTGCGCAGGTGGCCTGGGAATATATGCACAATGCCGGCGTGGTAACCGGGAATGTGGTATTTGAGAATGTATTTCCCCTATATGGCGCTATTGATATCCGCAATTCATCGAAGGAAAGAAGCATAGCCATACAAAAAGATATGAAAGCGCATTTGCATCTGGTAGATGAGACTTTGGATAAGATGAGATCGCTGGCGCAATTACATTTACTGGAAGGACTAAAATTCAAAAACCGCAATTTAATGGCTGCCATCGATGCCGTGCTACAGGCCGAGGATGAAATACGTGTAAACGATTTTCTCAGCAATGAAGTAACCCCCGTATTGCAGCACCTGCAAAGGGGCAATGCTGGTGTGAGCGCCATTGTAGAAGATTATTTTGAAGAAGTACAGGATAGCAATAGTTATTTGTACCGGTATCGCAATGAATACGAAGCTTCGCTGATGACTATTAATGAAGCCGTGTTGACTTATCTGGAAAAGGAGGAAGATTTATTGCAGCAATCGTATCCGCACTATTTTGAAAAATACCGTACCGATGGCATTGAGTACAGTATTTATATAGGGCAATCCATTGCGCCTAACAATCCATTTGATATACTATACCTGAAGAACATAAGGCTATGGCAATTAAGATCCATGGCAGAGATTGCACGTATTACCCACCTGCTTACGGCTTCTTTGCATGTTCCGCTGCAAACCACGCAACTGTTGTTAATACACAGCCAGCCCATTGCCATTAGTTTCAGAAAAGATGAAAGACGTTTTGATGTGGAGGGTTCTTATAATATCCGGTATGAAGTGATCAAAAAGCGACTGGACAAAGTGCATTTCAAGGATACCAGGGAGCGGCTTACACAACCTGATAAAATTGCCATGGTATATTCCAATACCAGGGAGGTGGCGGAATACCAGGAATACATACATTTTTTACAAAGCATGGGTATGTTGAGCCCCGTGGTGGAGCACCTGGAACTGGAAGATTTGCAGGGCGTGAGCGGATTGAAAGCCTTGCGCGTAACCGTCAATACTGCAGATTAAAGCGCGATGCATATTGCAGCATGGGCTCCAGCATATATTTCCTTATGCGTGTTTTGATATACCGCTCCACCAGGGGCGAGGTGAGTTTATGGTAGCCTTTCAGCTTTACAAAAGCTTCTACCGTAAATAAAGTACCTTCTTCATTGGGTTGAAAGCGATTGATAAACACGGCGTGGTAGTGGGGCTTGATCTCTTCCAACCTTACTTCGCGGTTTGAAACCGGCGTGAGCATATTGATCACATGTCCCTCCGTTCGATGATCAACTTCCACGATGGTAACGCCATTATTTTCCTCGATCAACCTGGTTCCCCGAATGGTTTGGGGAAACAGTTTGTGCCAGGTGTCGTAGTTGGTATATAATGCTATCAGGCGCCAGGGGTCTGCACCGATGGCAATGCCTGCGGTGGTATGTATCATGTACTGAATATAACAAAAAAGCGCCGCATGGTAAAATTCCTTTTTCAACATAGGCGGCGCTGTGGTTTCCCTTTTTTCAAAATACTGGCTATTTTGCGTACCCATCATGAATAAATACATAGTACTTGCGGTCATCTTCTGCTGCATACGGGCAGCGCATAGTCAATCCCTGCTTACACTTTGATATACCCAACCCGCCGCCAACTGGATAGAAGCCCTGCCGCTGGGTAATGGCAAACTGGGCGCCATGGTGTTCGGACATGCAGGCCATGAACGGATACAATTGAATGAAAACACGCTGTACGGCGGCGGTCCCGTAAAAAAAGGTGAACCCCGAGGCATATAAATACCTGCAACAGGTAAGGGAGGCGCTTTTACAACATCATCATTATAGCCGGGCGGCAGAGTCGCACGGCGGTGGAACTTATTCCAATCTATTCGATGCGCATCCGCCTTTCCAGATTGATGGGAATTTTGCCGGTACGGCAGGTACGGCGGAGATGTTGCTGCAAAGTCATGAGGGTTGTTTGAGGTTGTTACCGGCATTGCCGGCGGCATGGCGTGAAGGAAGTATCAGAGGGTTGAAGGCCAGGGGAAATTTTGAAGTGGGCATGAGCTGAAAGCATGGGGTGTTGACGGATGCCGTGATTCATTCGGTGAAAGGCGGAGAATGTGTGGTGAGGACGGCGGCGCCCATGGAGGTGGTAGGCAGCACCATGCGGTCGCAAAAAATGGAGATGGGTATGTATTAAGGATAAGGACGGTGGCGGGGAAGAAATATATATTAAAGGCCTTTGACTGATTGAAGGCGGGATGCCGGTTGTAGTGTGTATTTTCTTCGACGACGCGCATATTGCAGCGCGTTACGGATGACCATCAAAGACAGGTGGCGGCATGGTTTGCCTGCCACCGCTTTAATAGTATAGCTTTTGCTCCTCGCTTGCCAGGTTGATGTGATTCATTTTACCTTGCCTGTATTCTTTATACAGGCGGCTGATATCTTCCGTGCTGTCGGCAATAAACGGTCCGTAGGAAACAATGGCTTCACCTGTTGGTTGGCCTGCGTACAATACAAAGCGAGTACCTTCCGGACCGGCGTGCAACGCTAATTCACTCAGGGCATCATCATCCGAGATATCCAGCCAGCCTACCTGTTCTTTTTCTATTTGTTTATCACTCACCGCCACCGTTCCATCTAATACATACAGGAAGGTATTGTAATTAGCCGGTATTTGCAGTGTCGTGTTTTCGTGTGGCGCCAAACTGATATCTGCCAGTATCAGCGGCACGTAGTTCTTCACCGGCGATGTTAAACCTGCCAGCGAACCGCTGTACAATTTTATATGTACACCATGTTGAGTAAGCGAAGGTACATGAGCCAGTGGAAGGGTTTGCACACGGGGCTGTGCGTGCCGGTATTTTTTCGGCAGATCAAGCCATAACTGCAGAATGCGCATGGCGCCTGGTTTGTCTATTACTTCCGTGTGAACTACACCACTGCCGGCCGTCATCATTTGAAAATCGCCGCGCTTTATTTTGTGTTCGCCCTCTCCCAGTTCGCCATCCAGTACCAATGTTACCGTTTCAAAACCTGCATGTGGATGCGGACCACCCGCCGGTTCATAATCTTTTTTATTCAATACATCGTCCATTAGTAAAATGAACGGATCTGTTCTTCCAAATTGGCCGGCCACCACCGGGCGGGCCATATGACCGCTACCCAGAAAGCCGGGTTGGGCTTTCGGGGCTTCGATACGTACCAGTGTTCTTTTGCGTGTCATAACTTATTAATTTAATCAGGCAGCTACAGGCACTTCTTTTACCAGTTGCACTTCGGCAAAGATTCTTACATCGTCGCTCAGTGCCACGCCGCCGGTTTCCAATACTGCGTTGAATGCTACATTCCAGTCGCTGCGTTTAATTTTTCCTGTTACCGTAAATCCTGCGCGTTGATTACCCCAGGGGTCTTTGGTAACACCGCTGTGCTCTATCTGTAATTGCACCGGTTTGGTGATGCCTTTCATGGTGAGATCGCCGGTGAGCAGGAAGCTGTCATCGCCTGTTTTTTCAATTTTAGTGGAAACAAATTCCATCTCCGGATATTTTTCTGTATCCAGGAAATCGCCGTTGCGCAGGTGCGCATCGCGTTGTTCGTTATTGGTAGAGATGGAGTTCATATCGGCTTTCAGGCGAATGGTGGCCGTGCTGAAATTATCGGCTTCGGTTTCTGCTACTGCTTCAAATTTGGTGAATGCGCCGGATACATTGGAGATCATCAGATGTTTGATCTTAAATCCGAGCTCACTGTGCATAGGATCGAGTACCCATTTTGTTTTTGCCATAATCATTGATTTGAGGTGTTTTGAAATTGACAAGACAAAATTATCGACTATTACTTTCGAAAAGAGAGTAGTATACAAAAGGTAAGTAGTTACCTGCGGGTTAGTGTTAAGGGAATGTTAGCGCGTGGTAGTTCTAGCAGGGTTCTTTGACAGTGGCGGGTAAGCGATGATGAAGGATAATGTGTTGATTGGTTTTTGAACGGTTGTATGCCTCCATTATTCTTTTTTTAGTATTAGGCATCCCGAAAAAGTAAGCCTGCCCATTCACCCATCCATTCATTGCGCCTTTAGCACCCTGTTCACTTAACCCCAAACAGCCTATTCCTCGTATCCACGTGCGGAACAGTGCCCGGTGTGGCAAGCGCCATGGCCGTGGCGGAATCGGTAATTACCGAATACGCACTGCTGCCAGTATCGAAAAACAGAGTGAATGACGGCGGCATTGACGGCGTACATAGAAAGAACCAGCCAAAGGTAGTAGATGAGGTTGGCTTTTTCGAAGAAATGGAACATCAACTGATTGACAGCCAGGGCCAGTACCAGCAAGCCGTGGAGTGCGATGGTCCAGGTAATTTGGGTGGTGATGATCTTTTTGCCGATGGCGGTTTTGTTTTTCTTCCAGAAATGGTAACGCACCAAAACGTGAATGAAGAGGATGAAGAGGTAGGTGAAGCAGGAAAAGTTGAGCAACCGAAGATCGTCGATAATGGTTGATGGGTGTATATCGGGTTCCCTATTAGTGGCCGGGACAACCTGCGGCGCCACTTCATCATTCTCTACCAACAGTTCCTGCGGTGGCAGTCCCAGGGCTTCGGCAATTTTTCGAAGCGTATATGGCCGGGGAACAGTATCATTGGCCTCGATACGCTGAATGGTGCGTACGGTAATGCCAGCCTTATCTGCCAGTTCCTCCTACGTAAGATCTGCAGCCTTACGAAAGGCAGCTATTTTGGTAGCGGTCATATCCATAAATTTAGTACAAATGCAAAGATACGGGTGTTGTGTCATCCCAATTTGTGATGGTACAGCACCCGTATCGCTTACTCATTACACATGTGCAATAAAAACCGGCGCATTGGTATGGTTAATCACATATACCGATAAACTTTCATTCAACACACGGGACAGCGTACTTCTTCCAAAAGCCCCCATCACCACCAGGTTGTTCCTCCCGGTTTTTACAAATTCCACGATTTCTGAACGCACCTCGCCGGCGGCGGTCACTATTTCGGTATTGGGATAGTGTAAAAACAGCCATTCTTTTACCAGGGCATCGTATTCTATTTTATCCACTCCTATAGGAACCACGGAAAACAGGTACACCTTATGATCTTTACACCAGGGGAACAGATAGTTGAATTGTTTCATAGCATGGATGCTGGAGATGCTGCCGTCGTAGGTAAATATGATCTCGCGGGGGAAATTGCCGGTATTGGGTACAAATAAAACCGGGCAATAGGCCGATGATACGAAATTGCCGGAGTATGGAAGGTTTCTGATGTCGTCGCTGCAGAGCATCAGGTCGGCAAAGGCGGTTTCGTCTACAAGGGTGTTTACATGGTTTTCGCTGATAACTCTTGTAGAGTTGGGGATGCCTTCGGCGGCACAGGCTTGTTGGAAGGTTTTTATGCTGTGGTCAAGCGCCTGGCGGTCTTCGGATTGGGGTTGTTTCGGTTCATGCAGGAACAGGCCAATAACATGGCAGCTTTCCTGTTTGTTGAAATTGGCGGCGAAGCCAACCAGGTGATGGGGTATGCCGGTGTGAGGGATCAGGATTATGATCTTTTTCATGAAATATTTTTTGGTTAAATATACGTAGGATGGTGGTTAAAAATAATATGCCAGACGGGATGCCGGTTACTGCGCCAAATACCCCCCATCCACCGCATAATACGCCCCCGTTACAAATGACGCCTTTTCCGAAGCCAGCCATAACACCAATTCCGCCACTTCCTCCGCTTCTCCCAATCTCCCCATCGGATGCAAACCCACCAACGCAGTCCTCGTTTCTTCATCCAACGACTCCATCACCAGCGGCGTTTTAATATACCCCGGCCCCACGGCATTAATACGAATACCCTTATCTGCATACTCCAACGCTGCTGCCTTCGTTAACCCCACCACGCCATGCTTGGCCGCCACATAAGCCGGCGACATTCTTGTCCCCACCTGTCCCAATATACTCGCCATATTCACAATACTTCCACCCGCCTGCAACATGGCCGGTATCTGGTACCGTAAACCATAAAAAACGCCCGACAAATTAATATCAATCGTCTTCTGCCATCCCTCCACGGGGTATTCGCCCGTTAACGCCAGTGGTCCGCCTATGCCGGCATTGTTCACGGCAATATCCAACTGCCCGTATTGTTTAATGGTTTCGGCTACCAGCAAAGCGTTATCATCCGGGCTGGAACTATCAGCCTTGATAAACACCGCCTCGCCTCCACCCTTTTTAATTTCTTCCACCACGGCTTTACCATGTGTTTCATTAATATCAGACACGACCACCCTGGCGCCTTCCCTGGCAAACAACTGAGCAATTGCCTTCCCAATACCCGAACCTGCCCCTGTAATAATAGCAATTTTATTGTCGAGCGTTTTCATGATCTATACATTTTAGTTTATTAATAAAATTATCCGGTGTAAGTAAACCGCCGTGGACCACTTTCCGGTACATCCAGATAATACCGGATCTTCCGCTGCCAGTAATGCGATTTGTTGGTGCGCTGCCGCAGCTCGCGCACATCATCCACCTCCTGGTCGAAAAAGGGGAATCGTATTACCTCACTACTGTTATGCAACAGCAACTCCATATGCACATGCTGTATATAACCGCTTTCGTGATCAGTAGTTTTTACCAGTTCGCAGCTTTTTATTGCTCCCAAATCAACACAGCGCTCCCAGGTAATGCCATCTTTATATATTACCATTAGCAACTTACCGTTTACCCGGTCAATGGCAATCAGCCGGCTGGGCAACCGGCTTACTTCCAAAATCTTTAACTGGTGCCGTTTTACCATTCTTTTATACGCCTCCTCCACAGCCAGCATTTTTTGCTGGTGCTTTTGGCTGCCATAGTACGATTGAAAAGCCAGGTATATAAGAAGGATTACAATCAACGCCAGTATCACCAAAACTATAACCATTATTGTTCTATTTATTGTTCATTAATCACCTCCAGTATGGTGAAGGTTTTTTTGCCGCTGGGCACCTGCCATTTTATTTGCTGCCCTTTTCTAAAGCCAATAAGGGCAGTGCCAATGGGCGCCATTACGCTTATCCTGCCTTCGCGAATATTGGCCTTGTCGGGTGTTACCAGTGTAATATCCATAATATCGTTGGTTTCCTCGGTTTTTACCTTCACCCGCGAATTGATGCCGATGGCATCGCCGGGAAACTCGTGTTTGTCTACCAGTTTGGCCCTTTTTAACTCGGCCTGCAAGGCCAGGGCATTGCGGCGGTCGAAGGCCGTTTTGGCGTTGGAGCCGTTGATGTATGAAACCAGTAATTTGTAATCGTCTTTACGTAATACCAGGTCGTTGTTAATTGTTAGCATGATGAACTGTTTTTAAGTTATACAAAAAGCATTCCCCGCCCACAGGCCGCCGTAACCAATAGGATATACCTTCCCCGAACAGCTTCCAGGGCGGATGCAAGAATCAAAATAAATATTGTAATAAGCCGCACCCCGGCCTATTCAATACCATACAGTAGACCGGGGATTAACCAGGAAAGTCTTTATAAGTTGGGAAAAAATTCAGCGTACAGCACATACCATGCCCGTGCGCAAAAGAGGGTTGCGCGGGAAGTAAATGGATGATATGATGAATTGCACCTGTCATGTTACAAAGTTACTAAATATTACCATCATGAAAAAGTGAATACGCTTCAACAATTCGTTAAAAAGCAGCGTGGGTGCGCTTTCTACGCTTCAATTGCCTTTCCAGTTTCTCTTCTACCTGCCGCAAAATAGTTCGCCAGCGGGTGCCCGATTCAGAAGCAAATACATCTGTACCGGGTATACCCAGCCGAACACGCAAAGTTCGGTTGGCGGTGGGTTGTTTGCCTTCTTTCCTGAAATACATATCTACCCAATTGATCTCGGGCACATAACGCTCCAGGCGTCGCAGCATATTATTGATGTGTTTTTGTACGGCGCCGGTAATGCGGGCATTAACAGCCTGAATATTCTTTTTGTACCTCATAACGATATGATTTAATTTGCATTTATAATGATTGTTGTTACTGTACATCATCGGGGAAAGGTTTGGAAATTACCCACCACAACAGATGAATACGATTCTGTGATGTGCCTCATTTCCGACTACATTCCCGTTCGGTGTTTTGGTGTTTGCTACGGCGGCGGGTGCTGTGGCACCTGCGGCGTACTGGTAATGGATAAGGACGGTACGAAAAAATTCGGGCTCTCTTGCGAAATGCGCCTAACGGAATGCCTGAACCACCAGGTCATTATTGTTGACCGCTGAAATCAGGGCTTTTCACGATTGACCGATACCGATAGTATAACAAACAAACGTTGCAAGGCCCTGGTTTGCCACTCAATTTCCTCTCCCACCATTCGGCCTATTAACGAGGCGCCCAAGGCAGAAGCTACGGACACGCGGCATTTTTTATGGTCGGCATGTTCGGGCAGCACTACGGTATACACATACTTATAAGCGCTTTTTTGCTCCTTTATAGTGGTGGGGGCAAATAGTTATTCAATAATTCATAATCGGTTGTTGATATAATGATTTGACCGGTTTTTTCCTGAAACATAGCTCAAGCATTTAATTTAAGGGAATGGAACTGCTGAACTTCGGCTGCTTTTCCATTCCATAAATTTCTTCAAACGACCGCACCTGCTGCTCGCTGATGCGCCTGAAAAATTTCGATGGCCGTATATCAGCCAGACTGCCAAAGCCACAAGCCTGCATCATTTGTTGCACGGCCCTGATGGTATTGGCGTGGAAATTGGCCACGCGCACCTTTTTATCGGAAGGGTCCAGGCCCTTGTACAGGGCAGGGTTTTGGGTGGCTACGCCGGTAGGGCATTTGCCACTGTCGCAGGTAAGCGCCTGTATACATCCCAACGCCATCATCATGGCGCGGGAGCTGTAGCAGGCCGAAGCGCCCAGCGACATGGCTTTGAGTATATCGAAGCTGGAAACAATCTTGCCGGCAGCAATGATCCTGATATGCTTCGACAGTCCACGCGCCTCCAGCGTTTTGGAAGCAAAGGCCAGCGCATCGTATAAAGGCATACCTATATAATCGGTAAACTCCAGCGGCGCCGCGCCGGTGCCACCTTCGGCGCCATCAATACAAATGAAATCGGGGATGATGCCGGTTTCTTCCATGGCATCGCAAATGCTGATGAACTCCAATTTGTCGCCAATACACATTTTAAACCCAACAGGTTTGCCACCGCTCAGTTCGCGCAGCAACTGCAAAAATTTGATGAGCCCTTCGGGCGTATCAAAAGCAGTATGACCTGCGGGCGAATGGATGGTGGTAGCAGGCTGCACCTGGCGAATGGCGGCAATTTCCTTCGTGTTTTTGCTGGCGGGTAACACGCCGCCATGCCCGGGTTTGGCGCCCTGGGAAATTTTCAACTCAATCATCTTCACCTCGGGGCGAATGGCGTTCTTCCTGAAAGCAATAGGATCAAAATCGCCCTCCTGGTTACGACATCCAAAATAACCGGTGCCTATTTGCCAGATGAGGTCGCCCCCCCTAAGATGGCATTCACTAATACCTCCCTCACCGGTATTGTGCGCAAAATGGCCTATATAAGCGCCCTCATTCAATGCGGTGATGGCGGTTTTGCTGAGGGCGCCATAACTCATGACGCCTATATTGAGAATACTGGCATTATAAGGTTGCAAACACTGATGGTTGCCAATGGTAACGCGACAGTTGGCATCAACACCATTGACATTGGTAAACACAGAATGCGCCACCCACTCGTAGCCGTTCTTTTCTACATCGAGCAGGGTGCCAAAGGCTACGGTTTCCCGTTCGTTTTTGGCGCGCTGGTATACCAGGGAACGTTGCCGTCGGGTAAAGGGTTTCCCATCGGTATCCGATTCAATAAAGTATTGCCGCAACCCGGGCCTGATGAATTCAAAAAAATAACGCAGATGCCCGATAACGGGGAAATTGCGAATGATGGCGTGCTTTCGTTGCAGCCGGTCGTACAGCGCCATCAACAATAAAGGCAGCGATAGCACCATTCCCCATTTGTGCCAGCTATCGTGTATGTACCATTCCCTTATAAGAACCGCGTTGAGCAGAACCAGCAGCATGATGATCATACCGCTGACAGACAACTCTTGTTGCCTTGCCATAGTTCAATAAATTTTAGTGATTGAATGACAGGGTTTGCCCTGTAACAACTACATGCAGCATGTTCCCAGGTGTAATCAGGCCTGGGGAATAGTACGAAAGACCTTAAAACTGGAGAAGTAAAACAGGTGATGACAGAAGGGCATAAACTCCTGGAAGGAACAGGTGCGGGGTGTAATGTACCCGCACCAATTATTCATATGGAGCTGTAGCGTATTCATCAAAGGCAAAGGTACGCAATTTATTGGTTGAAAGACCCGGCCGGCGCGGCGAGGGACCTTAATTGACAGGGGTTTAACAAATGTGTTTTATTATAAACTGTTGATAATCAATGTCCCCTTTTTCAGGGATAAATCATCAGGAATATAAATGCAAAGAGGTTGACCAGCAATACCACACCATATACAATATTCGACTTACCGCCGCCCAAAGCCAGCATGACGGTAACCACGGAAAGACCCAGCAGTACAATGGATTTGATATCCAATCCCAAAATAATGGGCATACCAGTACTCAAACACACCACGGCCACACTGGGAATGGTTAAACCAATACTGGCCAGCGCACTGCCCAGCGCCAGGTTGATACTGGTTTGCAGCCTGTTTTTACGGGCGGCAATGATGGCGGCGGTGGCTTCGGGCAATAAAATGATGATGGCGATGACTACGCCTACCAGCGTTTTGGGCAGGCTGTAGCCCACAATAATGCTTTCAATAGTAGGTGAAAGGGCTTTGGCCAATAAAACCACAATACCCAGACTGGCCAGCAACGCTACCAGGCTGATGATGAATACGCGGTCGGTGATGGGTATGGGTTCGGCAGCGTCTTCGTTCTCATCATCGCCCACGGTGAGGAAATATTGCCGGTAGCGCCTGGTTTGTGCAAATAAGAATGATGAATAAATGACCAGGCAGGCAATGGAGGCGAAGATGAGCTGGGGTGTGGAATAATAGGAACCTTTTACGCTTTCGGTGAAGGTGGGGAATACCAATGTGAATACCAATATAGAAAGCAGCGAAATGAGTGCAATGGTGACGGAAGAGGCGGAGAAACGTTGCTCATAATGCCTTAAACCGCCAATAAGCAGGCACAAACCAATGATACCATTAAGGATAAGCATGGTGGCCGCATACACGGTATCCCGGGCCAGGGAAGCAGCGGCCTGGCCTTCGGATACCATGAGCGATACGATGATGGATACTTCAATGACGGTGATGGAAACCGCCAGTATGATGGTGCCGAAGGGCTCTCCTACCCGCTCGGCGATGATTTCAGAATGGTGTACGGCAGACATCACACAGAGGATAAGCATGATGCTGGCGAGTATTTGCACAATAGCGCCGGTGTGAATGAGGCCGGTGAAAAAGAGAATCCAGGCCAGTAAAGGGATGATGATGGTCCATTGGAGTAATGCCCGCATACTAGTGGTGATGGTGAGGCTGCAAGATAAGTTATTTCACAGCCGCATCGAATTACCGGAACAACACCTGCGCAAAATTGTACAAATTATTTCGCCATACTGGCCAGGTATGCCCGCCGGGGTATTCGCTGTATTGATATTTAATATTCATGTCGTCGAACTTGCGCAGCATGATCTGGCAGTTGTTGTGCGCAATATCTTCTTTGCCGCCCATGGCAATCCAAAAGCTTTTCAGGTTTTTATTGATGGTGGCGGCATTGGCTTTCATGTAGGCATATTCAGGATCGGAAAGGGGGGAATTATTGGCCCACCAGCCGGAACTGAATACACCGAGATAGGAAAACAGGTCGGTGTTGCGCAGACCGGCATATAAAGTTTGCAGTCCGCCCATAGATAAACCAGCCAATGCGCGTTCATTGGTTACGCGGTAGTTTTTCTCTATGAAAGGCATCAGCATCTGCTTCAATTCATTTTCAAAAGCCTTCAGGGCATTGGCATTAAAACCGGCAATGCCTGTGCTGAAATTGCCATCCATCATTACTACCAGCATGGGTTTGGCTTTTTGTTCGGCAATGAGGTTGTCCATGATGAGGTCAGTAAGCCCCTGGGTGGCCCAGCCGCGCTGGTCTTCGCCGCCGCCATGTAACAGGTAAAGCACGGGATATTTTTCACTGGTATTGGTATCATAGCCGGGTGGTGTGTACAGGTAGAACTGCCGCCAGGAATTGGTAACGGTAGAATAGTATCTTTTTATACGGATATCGCCATGGGGTACATCTTTAATGGCGTAATAGCCGCCTCCCCTGAACGGTATTTCTATACCGCTGGCCATACGGCCAATGCCGTAAAAGGTTTCACTGGCGGGATCGGCAACGGCAACACCATCAATGATGAGAGAATAATAATGAAAACCTTCGCCAATGGAATCGGTGGTCACCTGCCAGTAACCGCCGGTGTCTTTTACGAGGTCGTATTTTTTGTGCAGGTCTATTTGCACTTTTTGTGCATCGGGTGCTTTGATGCGGAACACAACCCGGTTGTCGGGTAGTATTTGCGGGTACCTGGCAGAACGCACATTGCTGGATGCGGGTGTGCCCAGGATGGTATATTTTGAGAAGGTGGATGGATCAACGGGTTTGAATAAAAATTGGGAGAACATGTACAGGCCGTTCATCCATACTTTGAAATCGTGTACACCGGGTTCAATGTAATAAATATGCGGAACATCTTTTTCGTACAGGTAGTCATGCGTGCGTTTGCTGAAAGTGATGAGGCGGTCGTTATCGCTACAGGAAATGAAGAGCAGTTTTAATTGCTGTCTGGCTTTTTCGGGATCAGGCACGAGTGCTTCGGGCTTTTTGGTATTGGGTGCAGCGGAGAAGCCGCCTACCCAGGCAAATTTATCCAGGTTACCGAGGCCAAAGTTAAGCGACTGGCCGCCACCCATAGAGAGCCCGGCAATGGCGCGGTGTTCGCAGTTGTTGAGCACAGGGTATTTCTTTTCTATAAAGGGAATGAGATCGTTTAACAGGTCTTTCTCAAAATCGGCAAAGGCCTGCACTTTATCGGGCGCCATGATGTTGCCGGTGGCGCGGTCGTCTTTCATGGCGCGGCCGTTGGGCATCACAACGATCATGGGTTCTATTTTGCCATCGGCATACAGGTTGTCGAGAATATGTTGCGGATGGCCGCCATTAAGCCATTCTTTTTCATCGCCGCCAATACCATGCAAGAGGTATAACACGGGGTATTTTTTCTTTTTTGAAAAACCGGGTGGTGTGTAAATGATGGCGCGGCGCGGCGCGCCAACGGATTTGGAGTTATAGGTGATGGTGTCGATCTTCCCGTGGGCAATGCCGTTACGCGGGGCATCGAAACCAGCGGGCATTTGTTGGGATAAAGCCAGTGAACTGAATACAAATAGTATGGCTGTGGTAATTAGCAATTGTTTCATGGAGATGTGCTTTATGGTTATTGCGCCTCGTCGAGGCTAATGGAATCTTTTGTTGGAGTGGATCTCATAAGCGCTATTTTACTGCAATCCTTATTTGTGTAAAAGAATGCGGCGGAAAGGTGTAAGTAAATTTATTACCCTTCGCATTCACTTCTTTTGTTACGGGTACATACTGGTTTTGTTTGTCGAACTCGAATGTATCGTTCAGCGATGTACCGGCCACCAGGCTGCAGGTAGCTTTGCCGGTAAATTCCCCGGAGGTGCTTATAATGTCGGTGGTAATGGCCTTGGCTTTATGACGGTTCACTACGTTGATGAAGGCTTCCTTTTTATCGCTGGAATATGTAGCGGTTACATCCAAATAGGGAATGTTTTTAAATGCGGGTGTGTTGAAGGTTTCGCAATTTACATAACTGTCTATGGTTCGTCCACGGCAGTTGTTGGAATAGGCTTTGAAAATATAAAACAAAGGCGTTTTAAAAGTACCTTTTTCGCGGTCGTTCCCTAATAAGGAAGTCATCAGGGTAAAATTGGCCATCTTCACTACATCGGCATGGCGTAAGAACGAATTGAAGCATTGCGCTATGGGCAATACCGATAACAGGTTCCTGGACATAATGCCCCATTCATCTACCGATATATAAATGGGCTTTTTATAGCCCTTCATGGCGCTTACCGATTCAATGAGAGCAGCGGTTACTTTTATCTTTTCTTCAAAATCCATAGCGCTTTGTCCCATATACTCATAATAGTCGTCGGACCGCTCCCAATACCGGTGAATGGACAAATAATCTACCATATCGCCCAAACCATTCAGCACAATGCGGTTCCAATCTACCCATTTACCGGTGGGCTCGTACCACGAAGAGCCGGAGGCTACCAGGCTGATGGTGCTGTCTACGGCTTTCATGGCCTTGGCGGCTTCGCGCCCTATCTTTACATAATCCCCGGCGGTTTTATAACCCAGCTCCCAGGGATAGCCATCTACCTCATTGCCCAGGTCCCATATCTTTACCCCATAGGGTTCTTTGTGACCGTTTTTGGCGCGCAGGTCAGAGAACCAGGTGCCTTTGGGATAATTGCAGTATTCCAACCACGACACAGCATCTTTGATATCGCCCAACCCCAGGTTAACACATACCACGTTTTCACTACCAATGGCTTTGTTCAGGGCAAACCATTCATCGGTGCCTACATGGTTGTTATCTATACCGCCCCAGGCCAGGTTCACACGCGCGGGTCTTTGTTCTTTCGGACCAATACCATCCTGCCAGTTATAGCCCATCAAAAAATTACCGCCGGGCCAGCGCATGTTGGTCACCTGGAGTTCTTTCATAGCTTCTATATAATTTTTCTTAAATCCATCTTCATTGGCCAATGAAGAGGACGGGTCATAAAGCGTGCCATAGAGGGTGTTGAAAGTGACAGAATCGGGCAATCCGAACCTTTTACCACTGAACTGGATGGGTTCCATAAATACGCCATATATACGCGGATCGATCTCAGCTACTGTTCTGTCTGCATCAATTTTGATAGTGGCGTTTTGTGCATGCGTTAAACAAGGAATTAACAATAACAAATTGAAGACAAGTTTTTTCATAACAGGTTTATTTTGAGATAATGGTTATCGTTTCACCGGGCCTGGTACCAATATCATATACCCATGTTGGTTTCAGTTGCAGTTTGTTGATCTTCGCTTCGGAAGCAATGATGGGTGGCGGTGTTTCATCGGTTTGATAAAATGGATTTGTGTTTGCTCCGGCAGCCGGCTTTTGCCCCTGCAGTTCGTTGGGTACGCGTATACGCAAATTACCACCCAGGTTCGACTTCAGCACCGCCTTTACCAACTTCCCCTCTTTCCATTCCATATTCACCAGTTCAAAACCGCCCCGGGCGCGCAGACCACCCACCCGGCCTGCAGGCCACACATCGGGTAAAGCCGGCAGCAGGTGCACCGTGCCATCGGCCGATTGCATGAGCATTTCGGTGATGCCGGAGGTGCAGCCAAAATTGCCGTCGATCTGGAAGGGCGGATGCGCATCGAATAAATTGTTATAGGTACCGCCGCCTCCCTGGTTTACGCCCACAGGGGTTAATTGGTTCCGGATGAGTTTATAGGCGTGATTGCCATCCAGCATCCGGGCCCACCAGTTAATTTTCCAGCCCATGCTCCAGCCGGTACTTATATCGCCTCTGTGCAGGAGGGTGGTTTTGGCGGCGTTGCATAATTCGGGTGTACGGTAGGGTGATATTTGAGCAGATGGGAACAGCCCGTACAAATGCGAAATATGCCGGTGGCGATCGTTGGGGTCGTCGATGTCTTCCAGCCATTCCTGCAATTGTCCGTGCCGGCCAATATGCATGGGCGGCAGGCGGCTGCGCATAGTTTTGAGGGTATCGGTAAATGCGGCGTCGGTATTGAGGAACTCCGCGGCACGAATGGTGGTGCTGAATATATCCCATACAATCTGGTTGTCCATGGTAGTACCGGCATCGAAGGAGGAACCACCATGCGCAGCGGGTGCGTTTTCGGGCGAGGTGCCGGGGTTCACCACCAGCCAGTGGTATTGGGGGTGTTCCACCAGGTGATCTACATAAAACAAGGCAGCACCTTTGAGTATGGGATAGATGGTGTTCAGAAATTGTTGATCGCCGCTGTACAGGTAATGTTCCCAAAGATGCATGCTGCACCATGCCCCACCGGCGCTCCAGATGCCCCAGAAAATGGCATCTACCGGACCGGTAATGCGCCATATATCTGTATTATGATGCGCCATCCATCCTCTGGCGCCATACATGACGCGGGCGGTGGTAGCGCCGGTTTCACTCAATTCCTTTACCATTTGCAGGAAGGGCTGGTGCATTTCGGCCAGGTTGGTTTTTTCGGCCGGCCAGTAGTTCATTTGGGCATTGATGTTGATGGTGTACTTGCTGTCCCATGGCGGCCGTACTTTATCGTTCCAGATGCCTTGCAGGTTGGCAGGCTGGCCACCAGGCTGCGAGGAAGATATGAGCAGGTAACGGCCATATTGATAATACAGGGTAACCAGTTGGGGATCGTTTACGGAACGGAAATTTTTCAACCGCTCATCGGTGGGCAGTCTGGCAGCTTCGGTAGTACCCAGGTGTAGTTGCACGCGGTTAAAATATTGCTGATAGGCTGCTATATGGGCGTTTAAAAGGGTGGCAAAGTTTTTTTTGAAAGCCTTGTTCATATAGTCCTGCACCCGTTTATTTTCATCGCCGCTGATGTTTTTATAATTGTTGAAATTGGTGGCTATGGAAATAAATACAGTTGCTGCATCGGCCTGCTCTACCCTGTACATGGAATCGGTAGTGATGAGCCGGCCGCCTTCGGTTTTGATACGCACCATACATTTGTAACGTATCATGCCTTTCACGCCCTCATGATCTGCTGTGGTGCCGGCTATCGTATTCATATTGGTGGTAAAAGAAATGCTGCCGGGTTGGCTGGCGGAGATGCGCATCACAATCACCTGGTCGGGGAAAGAACTAAAACATTGCCGCGTATAGGTGATGCCGTTAACCTGGTAACGGGTGGTGGTGATGGCCTTTTCAATGTCGAGCTCCCGGTAATAATTCGTAAAGCTTTCGTGACCCGCAAAATACAAATGCAGTTTGCCCACGGGCTGGTACATTTGCCCATGCGATTTTTTGCTTTGGATGGTTTTAGCGGCCAGTTCCTGGGCTTGTTTTTGTTGGCCTTCGAATACCAGGCGTCTGATTTCGGGTAAGGCCTGCAGGGCATCAGGATTGTCGTTACGATTAGGGCTGCCGGTCCATACGGTATGTTCATTCAGCTGCAGGGTTTCTTTTTCCACGTTACCATATACCATGGCCCCCAGCCTGCCATTGCCAATGGGCAGGGCATTTTCCCAGGTGGCGCCGGCAGGTTGGTGGTACCATAATTTCAGTTCTTGCGCATACAATCCGGTGGTTATGCACAGGGTAACGAGCACGATGAATTGTTTCATGAGTTCAAGGTTCTTGTTAATAGATGATCGGTACTGATAAGTCCGGCCTTATTCAATTCCTTCCAAAAAGCATCGGGAATAGAGGCATAAGCCATTTCGATATTCTCGCGTATGCGACGGGGCGAGGTGGTATTTAAGGCAATGCCTTTCACACCCGGCACATGCAAGGCAAACTGCACACAGGCTACAGCGGGTTTTACTTCAAACTTATCACAAATAGCGAAGAATTGATCACGCCAATGGAACAATTCATCATTTTCCGATGTGCCGGGTTGTATGCGTTTATAATCGAAATAATCGGTGTCTGCCAGAAACCCGGAATGAAAAACGGCGGAATTGATGATGGTAATGCCTTTTTGATCCAGCTCTTCCATGAAGCGCATCAGTTGCGGGGGGTGGCGCAATATGGTCATGCTATTGGCAAACATCACCCAATCCAGCGGTACATCCTGTACAATACGCTGAATAATACGCCAGTCTTTGGCGCCCACACCCACTGCCTGCACCCGGCCTTTTTGTTTCAGTTCAAAAAGCGCAGAGTAGGCATCCAGTATATGCTGGTATCGGTGATGGGCATTGTTTGTATCGGCAGCCAGGTATTCATCGGGATCGTGTACACTTACCATTTGGGGTATATACCTCTTTAACAAGGCATTGCCCTTTTCAAAACATTCCAATATACCTTCATAACTGATCTTTTGCACGGCATCGTATTGCAGGTTTTTCCAAACGCCGGGCTCAAAGGTTGGTTCGGGTGTTTTTAGTTCACAGCGCAGCCAGCCCAGTTTATTGCTGATGGTTACCTGTTGCGGCGGAATATTGAGTTCCTGCAGGTATTTTCCCAGCACTTCCAGGGCCAGACCGGCGCCGTATTTACCGGCAGTATCAAATACGGTATGGCCGTTCGACAGCAGCACGCATTGCCTTATGATCTCGCGTTTGGTAGTTTCGTCCAATGCCACAAATAAATTGCCCAGGCCACTGGTGCCAAAAATCACTTTGGGCAGATGCCATTTTTTCTCTCTCATGTGTGTTTGTTTATTACCACCCGGGTGTTTGCTCCAGTTCGGGATTGCGTCGTATTTCACTGGTTTCAATGGGCAGCAAGTTCATCTTGTCTTCATAAGGCAGTTTTACCAGCAATTGCACAGGTGTATAGGTGGTGGCGCCTGTTTGCAGGTTCTTAATAATATCCATACCCTTAATGGGTCGGCTGTCAATGATATGGGCAATTTTCCAGCGCCGAATATCAAAGTAGCGGTGCCCTTCAAAAGCCAGCTCAATGCGCCTTTCGTTGTACAGGCGGTTGCGCAAATCTTCGCCGGTAACAGTGGCGGGTATAGGCGGCATGCCCACTCTGTCGCGCACCAGCGACAGGTATTGCCTGCAGGTGGCTTCATCGCCCAGTTCAAATTTGGCTTCGGCATAGTTCAGGTATATTTCTGCCAGCCTGAAATGCGGCCAGGCATTGGTATAAAAAGTTTGCCAGTTCAGCGGCACATCGGCATCGGGCATAAACTTTTTTATGACGTAGTTGGTGCGTGGGTTGTCGCCGCTTTGTTTGTACGAATCAAAACCCCAGCTGTTACCATCGGTGCTTACCCACATTTCGAACTGGTCGCCATGGTAAATGGATGAGTCGTGTATGATGCTGGCATCGAAACGCGGATCGCGGTTATAATACGGGCGGTTGGGATTATAACCCGAAGCGGGATTGATGGTTTGCACATTGCCGTTCCAGGTAAAGGGCGGTTCACCATTCAGCATATCATAATCGTCTACCAGGTTTTGCGAAGGTCCGTTGCTGGCCCACCAGCCGCCATAAGCGCCATACCGCCGGCTGAGATTGTTCATGGGCGCCTGGTGCCCGTTGGCGGTGGTAAAGTTGCGGCAAAAGATGATCTCGTCCTGGGCGGCCCCACCTGGCAGAATGAACAGTTTTCTGTAATCGGGATACAGGGTGTACCCACTGTTGAGTAAAGCTTCGGCAGCATCGGCGGCCTTTATCCATTTCTGTTTGTCGTGCGTGGGATTGAATAAGGGCGAGGCGGCATACAACAAAGTGCGGGAGAGCAGCGCCTTGCAGGCATCGGCGGTAGCCCGGCCATAATTGGCATCGGTAGATGGATACCTTGGCGGCAAATGGGGCATGGCTTCGGTAAGGTCTTTTTCCATAAAGGCCACGCATTCATCGATGGTAGCTCTTTTAAACTTCACGGAATCGCCCAGTTCATACGACCTGTCTACGATGGGCACGCCGCCATGCCTTTTTATCAATTCAAAATAAATGAATGCACGCAGGAATTTGGCCTCGGCCACCAGTTTGTCTTTATCGCTGAAGTCCAGTTCGGTTTCGGCCATTTTTTCCAGGAATACATTCACCTTGCGGATGTATTCATAACCGCGGTTCCAGTAATAAAAATAGCTGCCCCAGAAATCGCCGCCTGAAGCGGAACCAATATTATCGGGGTTGAAGGTGTTGCGTGCAAAGTGGCCGGCGCCGCTCCAGTCGGGTGCGGTATTATAAGCTTCGTCGGTGTATTTGGAATGCATGTGCAGGTAAAAGCCATGTGGAATGGCGTTGTACAAACTGGTATGATAGGCTCGTACCAGCCCCTCGTCGGTCCATACTACGTTTTCACCAATGCGGTCCTGCGGAACTATATCTAATATGTTTCGTTTGCACGCTACAAAGGATATGCATATTATTAGTATGATTAGATTCTTCATATAACAAAGCATTTAAAATTTAACGTTTATACCCAGGTTAATGACCCGTTGCGGCGGATAAGGCGCCGGGTTGGCAGGGTCAACGGCGTTGATATTGCCATTCACTTCAGGATCGGTCCATTTTATTTCCCTGGCCCAGGTAAGCAGGTTAAAGGCGCTTACATACAGGCGTATATCGCTGAAGCGTATGCGCGAGGTGATGGTACGCGGGATGGTATAGCCCAGTTGCACCGATTTGAGCCGCACATAGGTGGCATCGTATAAAAAGAAGGTGGTATTGCCGGGCGCCCAGTGATCGGCACGGGGCATGGTTCCGTTTGGATTATTGACCGACCAGCGATCTTTGGCGCGTGATACATAAGCATTGGCAAAATCGCTGGTGCCCAGTACCGATGCCGTGGCATCGTATTTATAAGCCCGGGTTTGTCCCAGGAAGAAAATATTCAGATCGAAATTCCCATATTGAAAATCGGTATTAAGGCCAAAGGTGATTTGCGGGGTGGCTGAATAATCGAAGCGGAACTGGTCTTTTGAATCGATGGTGCCGTCCTTATTAAGATCCAGCACCCTGATATCGCCCACCTGGGTACCGGGGTCATGCGGGTAGGCATCCAGTTCTTCCTGCGTACGGAAAATGCCGTCGGCCTTATAATATAAGGCTGAGCCGATGGGATGGCCGGTTTGTGTTTGGTAAGGTTCGGCCTGCGGAGTTTCATCCATAAAAATGATCTCGCTTTTAGCCAGCGCCGCGTTACCGGTAACACCATATTGTAGTTTGCCGATATGGTTCCTGTGCCGCAATTGCATTTCAAAGCCACGGCTGTTTACCTGACCTATATTCTCGTCGGGCAAACCGGGAAAACCGAATACATTACTTACCGAGAGGTTGCGTCGGTACAGGATATCGGTTCTTTTTTGCATCCAGTAAATCAGTTCAAAACCCAGCAGCCCGTTCCAGAGGCTGCCTTCCAGGCCTATATCTGTTTTTTTGCTGAGGTCCCAGGTGATATTGGGGTTGGGCATGGTGTTGGGATAAATGCCCGCCACATCGGCGGTACCGAAGACGTAATTGTCGCCAAAAGAAAATGCCTGCAGGTATTGCCATTGCGGCACCCGGTCGTTACCCGATTCCCCGTAGGAGGCACGCAGTTTCAACTGGTCAACAAAGGGCAGACTGTTTTGAATAAAGGGTTCTTCCGAAAGCCGCCATCCGGCCGATACACCCGGGAAAAAACCATAGCGGTTGCCCTTGGGGAAGGTTTGTGAACCATCGTAACGGAATACAAATTCAAACAGGTATTTGCTTTTGAAATCGTAGTTCAAGTGGCCGAAATAGTTGTTGTAGGCCCCGGCAGAAGCCGAGCCACTGTTATCTTTATCGGCCGCCGCATTACTGCCCACATTGATCTGGTCGATGGCCGTACTCACAAAATTTTTGCGGAATGCCGATGCAAAGCTGAACGTGTTTTTCTGTTGTTCGTTACCCAGCATCAGGGCTATATGGTGATCTTTGCGGAATGTTTTATCGTACGTGATACGGAAATTGTACAGCATGGTGGTCCATTTGCGATAGGTATCTGATAAGGAAGCCGCTGCTGTACCCGTTCCTTGTTTACGCTCGTATTCCTTTGTATTTACATTGTACTCGTAGTAATAATAGGGAATGCTCCAGCTTTTTTCAAACTGGTTTTGTATATCGTAATTGTAAGAAGCATCGAGCCGCAGTCCTTTTACCCAGGGAATTTTGTAAGTAGCCGTAAAGGTGGAGTTCACGGGAAAATCTTCCAGGGTATTCAAACCACGCTGGTCGATGAGGAGCGGGTTTTCGCCCAGTCTGCCCGGACCAATGAGGCCATTTGGATAACGGGCTACGATGGTGGGGTTGGCCTGTATGATATTGATGAGGTTGACGTTGGTGGCAATGGGTGAATATTTTCGGTTGTTCATAGTAGTATAAACAGCAGCGCTTAGGCTCAGGTTGCTGTTCAACGCTACATCAATATTGGCGCGTATATTGTATTGCCGGAAGCGGGTGGGATCGTTGCGGAAATTGCCGTCCTGCCCGGTGGTGCCAAACGACAGCAAATACCGAACAGCCTCTGAACCGCCCGTAACCTGCATGTTTACCTGTTGTTGCGAGGAGTAGGGTTTCAATACCTCTCCTACCCAGTCGGTATTGGGGTATAGAACCGGGTCGCTGCCATCGCGGAATTTTTGAATAGCCTCATCCGTAAAAAACGGGGTAAAGCCTGACGGTCTTCCCTGCCGGTACCATTCTGCTTCGTTGTATACTTCGGCAAAGGTGGCCGCATCGAGTACGTCGGGAATTTTGGTAGGGCTTTGAAAGGCATAGTTATAAGAGAAGTCGAATGTGGGTTTGCCTTTTTTACCACGCTTCGTAGTAATGAGGATAACGCCGTTGGCTGCACGAGCGCCATAGATAGCTGCCGATGCATCTTTTAACACCGATATACTTTCAATATCGTTCGGGTTCAGCCGGCTCATAGATGAGCGGGGCACACCATCGATGATTACCAGGGGCGCATTGGCCTCGGTCATGCGGTTGGGGTCGGAGGTGATGACCGTGTTGCCGCGAATGAGGATATTCGGATCGTCGCGACCCGGTTCACCACTGCGTTGGTTAACAATAAGCCCAGGTAAACGACCCGCCAGGTTATTGGTTACATTGGGCGAAGGGCTTTTGGTGATCTCGCGCCCGCTTACCGTGGCCACCGATCCCGTGAGGGTGGCTTTTTTTTGGGCGCCATAACCAATCACCACTACTTCGCCCAATTCCTGATCGGCCAATTGCAGGGTGACCACCAGCATGGATCGGCCCGTTGGTTTAATTTCCTGTGTAATATACCCTACCGAACTAACGATCAGCGTGGCATTGGCAGGGGCATTGATGGAGAAACTGCCGTTGCCATCGGTTTCGGTGAATTGGGTAGTGCCTTTTATCTGAACAGTAGCCCCGGCTATGGCAGAATCGCCGGCCACTACCCTGCCTGAAATTGTTTGCTGGGCAGCCAGGTGCAGCGAAAAGAACATGAAAGCGAAGGAAAAAAGCAATTTTCCCAATGGCAAGCTTTGGTTCATGGACTTCGTTTTAAAGGTTATTCAATCGATTTCAAGAAACGCACAAAAAAAACCGCCTTATTCATACATGGTATCTTCTCCTTTATAGTACAGGTACCTGAAAGCAGCGGTATTTTTTGTAGCAGTACCCGAAGAGGTGACATAAAGCCCAAACAGGCAGCCTAAAAAACCACCGGCTTCCTGGGTACTTAAAAATCTGGCATCTGTTTTATCTTTTAACAACACCCATTGGTTGTTTTCGGCAAAATGGAAACTATAGGTATCACCTTCGGCAATGATCTTTAATTGCAGATGACCGTTGGTTTTTAACGGCGATTCTGCCAGCAGTTCGTTTGTTTTATACAGTTGCACTACAGGTTGCCCTGTTTGCGTGATTGGCACAGGAAATAAAAATGCTTTTCATCCTGGAAGATCACCAGCCCGGCTTTCTCCTGGTCGTTGGCAGCGTTGAACGCCAGTTCTGTTGCGGCTGTACAATGCAGGTGTTGCTGGCGTTTGCCCACAAAGGAAGGGTTGCCATACTCCATGATGGTTTGCGGTTTCAGATGAAGGGTAAGCCCGGTGGCGGCATCCAGCGAAAAGGAGCTGCTGTCTACAGCACGCATAAACAACAACGAGGCATGGAGCTCTTTTTCAAAACGCAGGGTATATTCGAAATTGCTGCTTTGCGGCAGGGCATCTTCTGGCTTGCGCTCTGCAAAAGCTGCCGTATAATAATATTGTATTTCATCGCCACCCAGGTCTACTACCGGCCAGCCGTCTTTCCATTCTACCGGCGCCATAAAGGTTTCCCGGCCGGTATTGTAATAATTGCCTTCGTAGGGCCGTACAGCCAGGAATACGCACCAGGTTTTCCCATCGGGACCTTCCACAAACTGGGCATGGCCGGCAGAGGTGATGGGATGTTTACGATCGGACGGTAGATGACGTTGCGTGAGTATGGGATTGTGCTCATAAGGGGTATAAGGCCCCCAGGGCGATCGGCTTCTGAAAACCACTTCCGAATGGTTCACCGAAGTGCCCCCTTCTGCGGCATACAAATAATACCAGCCATTGGCCTTGAGTATATGCGGCCCTTCTATCCATACCGGTTTTTTGCTGATTTCTACCCCACCATTTACCAGTATCTTTTCTTCGCCTTTTACCTTTAATGTATTGTGGTCGAAGGCAAACATCCTGATGGTGCGGTGACCGGGGTATAAAGATTGGTTGTTGGGCGGTTCACTATTATATAATATATAGGCCTCATCACCGTCGAAATACAGCGAGGGGTCGATGCCATTGACTTCCCGAAGCCAAACCGGGTCGCTCCAGGGACCGGCAGGGTTGGTGGCGGTGACCACAAAATTGCCGCCATGATCAATATCGGTGCAGGTTACATAAAAGATACCGTTATGATAGCTGATGGCCGGCGCAAACAGGCCGCGGGTCATGGGCTCGCCCATAAAATCCATTTGAGACATGCGATGGATGACATTGCCTATTTGCTTCCAGTTTTTCAGGTCTTTGCTGTGAAAAACGGGAATACCCGGAAAATAAGAAAAGGTGGAGTTGACGAGGTAATAGTCGGTTCCCGCTTTTACAATACTGGGATCAGGATAAAAACCCGCTAAAATGGGATTGGTAAAACGAATGGATTGCGCCACAGCCAACCTAAGCGTGCATACAACAAGCAGCGTACATATTAAAAATGATCTCATAAAATGTCAACCCTACATTTATTGCAAAACTAGTAGCAGTGTTGCTGATGCAGGGGGCACATTTGTTTTAAATAATACCAATTTTGTTTGAGGAGGTGGTTGCCAGGAGGAGAACATTTTGATTTACCGTGAGTTAAAAAATACAGGGTATACAATTGTGCAGTTATATGGACCAAATGTTTTAACAGGCTGAAAATTCTTTAATTTAGAAGGAAGGCTTCGGCCTGTAGCTTGCTGTGAAAAAAATCGGTGACCAAAAAACTGACTTGTGAGATTTAATAACCAATTGCTGATGATCCTGTTTGCCGCGGGGTGCCTGTCCCGGGCCGGCGCACAGGAGCATATCAACTTCACGTCGCTCACTACCAGGGACGGTCTGTCGTCCAGTACCGTTACTGTTATCTTAAAAGACCGGTTTGGATTATTGTGGCTGGGTACCGAAGATGGACTGGACAAGTTTGATGGCACCCATATTACCGTATACCGGCACAAGGCCGATGACACGACCAGTTTACGGTCGAATGAAATACTTTCCCTGCATGAAGACCGCTCCGGCAATCTTTGGGTAGGCACCAGCGGTGGCAGCCTGAGCCTGTATGATCGGAAAAGAGATGCTTTTATCAACTTCACCCAAAAAAGTCCCGGCTATAAAATAAGGAACAATGTGATCAGGGGTATTACCAGCGACGAAGAGGGCAAAATCTGGCTGGTGCATTACAGCGGTGTAGATATACTGGACCCGCGCAGCGGCAGGGTGACCACCCTGCCCGAGCTGGCCGGCGACGGTAATCTGTTTAGCACCCGGTCGGGGCTGAGCATTTTTGCCGACAGCCGGCGCCGGATATGGATCGGCACCAGCGATGGCTTGTTGCAATACAACCCCGCCACCCGGGCATTAAAACAGTACCGGCATGTTTCCCATGACCCATCATCGGGTTTAAGCGGAAATACCGTGACGGTGATTACCGAAGACCGGCAGGGCGATATATGGATTGGCACCAATGGCGGTGTAAGCAGGCTGAAGCCGGGCGCCGACCGCTTCATCCATTATGTACTGGGCCATTATATCAATACCATTGCCGTGGATGGCGACAGTTTATGGCTGGGCACCAACGAAGGGCTGCATATTATGCATGCAAACACCGGACGGGTGAGCAGCCTGGCTTATGACAGCCGGCAAATACATGGACTTACAGCTTCCCATATTCGTTATATATACATCGATAACCAGGGTATTTACTGGATAGGCACCGCAGGCGGCGGCATTAATAAATACGACAAGAACCTGAACCTGTTTAACCTGGTAAGAAGCAATGTTTTTGACAGCAAGGGGTTGAATGTGCCTATTGTAAATGCTTTTGCCGAAGGCCCGAACGGGAAAGTGTTTGTGGGCACGGAGGGTGGTGGTTTACATGTTTTTGATGCGGGCAGCCGGTTGTTTGAAAGAGTGTCGTTAAAGTCGTCCAGTGAGCGCCTGGCTGTACTGGCACTGGAATATAACCGGCAAAAAGAACTGGTAATAGGCACTTATGCAGAAGGCATTTTTATCATGAACCCCGTGACGAAACGATACCGGCAACTGACCAAAGGCAAAGGCCTGCACGATTTGAACTCGAATGATATATTTTGTTTGAAGAGAGACAGCAAGGGACAGGTTTGGGTAGGCACCAATGGAGATGGGATTAATGTGATGAATGCAAAAAATGAAGTGATAGTTCGGTATACGCCCCATCCTGTTTTACCCAATGATATACTGCTTCCATTCAATGGTTTTATTAGAGATATAGAAGAAGACAGCGATGGCAATATCTGGATAGCCACCCATGGCGGAGGCGTGGCTCGCTTTCAACCGCCTTTCGGGCAATTCACTTTGTACACTACCGAGAATGGCAAATTGCCTAACGACAAGGTGCAAACCCTCATGATAGACCGGCGGGGCCATATCTGGGCCGGCACATTTGGTAATGGCATCGCCATCATCAACAGGCACACCAACGAAGTGCAAACCTATTCGGAAAAAAACGGTCTGCAAAACAATACCATTTACAAGATCATTGAAGACAATAACGGGCTAATTTGGGTTAGCAGCAATAAAGGCATTTGCAGCATTGATCCCGTTACCCAAAAGATCAGTACCTATAATTACCACAACGGTGTACAGAACGGGAATTTTGTACATGAATCGGGCGTAAAACTGGCCAGTGGCGAGCTGTTTTTCGGCGGGCAGGACGGGTTTAATTATTTCCATCCCAACCAGCTGAGGAAAAACCGCAATATCCCCTCTGTGCTCATCACCAGCCTAAGCATATCCAACCGCCCCGTAACCCCTTCTGAGCATGGCCCCATCAGGGAAAATATATCCATCGCCCGCCATATTTACCTGGACCATAAACAAAATTTTGCGCTGAGTTTTGTGGGTTTGAATTTTACCGCACCCGAACAAAACCAGTATGCTTATAAACTGGAAGGGTTCGATAAAGACTGGAATTATGTAGGAAATACCAACACCGTTTCGTACACCAATTTAGACCCCGGCGAATATGTGTTCAGGGTGAAGGCCAGTAATAATGATGGTGTTTGGAATAATACCGGCACTTTGATTCATATTACCGTGCGGCCTCCTTTCTGGCGAACCACCTATGCCTATATACTTTATATACTGGCCATAACCGGCATACTAATGTATACCCGTTACCGGGGCATTCAAAAAATGCGGAAACAATTTGCCATGGAGCAAATGAAGCTGGAGGCCAAACGGGTGCATGAACTGGACCAGTTGAAGATCAAATTCCTCACCAATTTGAGCCATGAGTTTCGCACGCCGATATCGTTGATACTGGGTCCGGCCGATAAGCTGCGTGCCCGCATCAACGATGCACAGGCAGCCGGTGACTTGCATATGATTACCCGTAATGCCAAAAGGTTGCTGAACCTGGTGAACCAGTTGCTGGATTTTCAGAAAATGGAGGAGCATGAGCTGCAGTTGCAGGCCACCGAAGGAGAACTGGTTTCTTTTGTACAGGATGTGTGCGATTCGTTCAGGGATCTTTCAGAGAGAAAGAAGATAGAGTTTGTATATACACCTTCTATTGACAAGTATCATAGTTTGTTTGACCATAATAAAATTGAGCGTATACTGTTTAATGTTATTTCCAATGCTTTCAAGTTTACGCTGGAGGGCGGTAAAATTGTGGTGGAGTTGTTGCAGGCCGATACAGCACCTGGTGTAGTGATAAGGGTGCGTGATACGGGCATTGGTATTCCGGAAGATAAGAAGGAGAAAATATTTGATCGGTTCTTTCAGCATACTACGGCGGCTTCTATATTGAACCAGGGATCGGGTATCGGATTATCTATCACGCGGGAATTTGTGCGATTGCATGGCGGTACCATTGATGTAGACAGTTCGCCGGGCAAGGGTACTACGTTTTGTATACAGTTGCCCTTGGTACAGTTGGAAACCGTGGAGGCGGCTGAGGTGGAAGACGTTGCGGAAACAGCGCCTGCCGTCGTGGCAGGCGATACCACCAATGCACCGGCTGTATTACTGGTAGAAGACGATGCCGATTTCAGGGTGTACCTGAAAGATCATTTGAGCCAGTATTATAAAGTGGTGGAGGCTGTGAACGGAAAGGAAGGATGGCGGCGTGCACTTTCGCATCATCCTCAATTGATAGTAAGTGATGTAAGTATGCCGGAAATGGATGGTATAGAACTCACCAAAAAAATCAAAACCGATAAAAGAACCAATAATATACCCGTGGTATTGCTTACCGCCCTCACCGGTGAAGCCAACCAGCTGGCAGGTTTGGGTACCGGCGCCAATGATTATATTACAAAACCGTTCAATTTCGATATACTGAATGCCAAGATCAAAAACCTGCTTACGTTAAATGATATTTCGAAAAATACTTACTCCCGGCAGATCAAAGTAGAGACGCCGGAGATGAATATTGAGCAGCAAGATGAAAAGCTGTTGAAAAAGATTGCGCTGTACCTGGAGGAAAATTTGACCGATCCGCAATTATCGGTAGAAGAATTGAGCAGGCATGCAGGTATGAGCAGAAGCACGCTGTATTCCAAAATTCTTGAATTAACCGGGTTAACGCCGGTGGAGTATATACGTTCCGTGAAGCTGGATAAGGCGGCGGTATTGCTGGAAAAAAGTGATATGAATGTGGCGCAGATAGCCTATTCCGTGGGGTTTGCCACGCCGAAGTATTTCACCAGGTCGTTCAAAGCCCGGTTTAATATGTTGCCATCGGAATATAAAAACAGGATGAGGAATTAATTATTGATACGGAAGAAATCAAAATCAACATATCCGCCGTTGGTTTTGGTGGCATAGTTGAACAGGCCGAAACGGTAACCCATAAAATGAGGAAGGGTGTAGACCATTTTTAAGGGTGCTCCTATTTTCGTCCATTGGGTGCCATCAAGGCTGTAAAAGAACTCCGCTATATCTTTTTTGTTTTCAAAATCACATTCAATTTTAACGTACACCTTGTTTTGCTGTAACGGAACAGGCAGCACTTCATCATTTGTAAATATATGTCTGGCGCCATCCTTCACAGTCACTCCTACCAGCCCGTATTGTTTTTGCAAAAGCGAAAGCCCTGCCCTGTCCCCTTCTTTCATATTCGATACATCGAAACAGGTAGTACCCGTACACCGGGGACCAATAGTACGTTGCGTAAGTGTATTACGTGCCAGCAAAAAAGAAGTATCAATACGGCCGGTTGTTAAACGCAGATAGCCATTTTTTACCGACCATAAGTTATTATCTGGATTATGGTTCCACTGCCATACCAATGGAAGGGCCGGTTCACCCTTGCGGCGGGTGAATTCATCGGAATGTGCAATGCCGGGGATGAGGCCTTTACTGGCCGGCAGGTCGAGCGTTTGGGGCACTTTGCCGTTTACACCCAGTACAGGCCAGCCATCCTGCCAGGTCACAGGCACCAGGTAAGGAATACGGCCTACCGATCCATAATCGCGAAAGAGGTAAGCAAACCAGCGACCATCGGGCATATCTATCAGCCCGCCCTGCGCCACCCCCAAATCCTGCAAAGCCACACGGCCTTCCCAGGGTCCGGTAATTTTATCTGCCCGGTGAATGACCACCGTGCGCATACCGCCCCGGGGCCAGGTAATATTAAAAAGATAGTATTTGCCGTTTACTTTAAACAGTTGCGAACCTTCGGCCGGCAAACCCACCTTGTTGCCGGAGGGTGCGCTGGCGTTTTCAATAAGCACCTGCTCCTTTGTACCGGGTTTTAGGCCAGAGGCATCGGCTTTTAATTCTACTATGCGCAGTTTGCCAGCGCCATAGATCATATACACACGGCCATCGTCGTCAAAAAACAGGGAATGATCGTGGTAAGCGGGTTGGAATGAATACCTTTTCCAGGGCCCTTTTTCAATATTGCGGGTGGTGAACACATAGGTTTTACCGGTGGTTTGCGCGAATGTGCTTACATAATAGAGGCCATTATGATAGCGGATGCAACTGGCCCAGGAGCCACGGCCATAGGTGCTTTTACCATTGTTTAAATTCAGTTCATCTATATCGGCCAGGGTATCGTAGGCATAGTTCACCAGCTGCCAGTTCACCAGGTCGTTTGATTTCATAATCGGCACGCCCGGGCTCATGTGCATGGTGGTACTGCTCATATAATAGGTGTTGCCCACCCGCACCATCGACATATCGGGTACATCGGCAAAGATAAGCGGGTTGCTTGCTTTATCCTGGGCCAGGGTGGTATAGCCCACCATCAGCAGGCCTGCGATCAGAAATTTCATGCAAACTGTAATGTATGTCATTTTTACATTTATTAACAAATCTAGCCGGGCCCTGCTCCCGCCAGGGTATCATTTGTTAAAAAACCTGTCATTTTTGTTTAAGAATGCAGGTTGTTGGCGGCTTATTATGTACATTAATGTACGATTGCTGATTTATGCCGAAACAATTTTACATGCTGCTGTGGCTGCCGGTGCTTGCATTTTTAACGGCAGATGCCCAAAACAGTCCGATCAATTTTACCTCCCTTTCCTCCAAAGACGGCCTTTTGTCCAACTCGGTGAACGCCATTTTAAAGGACCGCTACGGCCTCATGTGGTTTGCCACCGATGATGGCCTGAACAAATACGATGGCGCCAATTTCACCGTGTATCGCTACCGCCCGGGCGATAGCACCAGCCTGCGGGTGAATGAAATACTGGCACTACACGAAGATCGGAACGGTAACCTGTGGATAGGCACCAGCGGTGGCGGACTAAGCCTGTACGACCGGCAGAAAGACCTGTTTCATCATTATCCCCGGCAGGGCGCCGTGGATGGTCCCGGCCGCAACGCAGTGATACGGTCGTTGTGCAGCGATTATGAGGGGAAGATATGGATAGCGCAGTTCGACAACCTGTACAATATGGACCCCAATACCAAACAGTTTACAAGATATGCCCTCCCCGAGAACCAATCGGCTACCGTGAACAGATCGCTGATATCGGTTTTCGAAGACAGCCGGCAACGCCTGTGGGTAGCCACCGATAACGGGCTGTATTTGTACACCCGGCAAACCAACCAATTCAAACAATTTATACACGACGATGCCGACCCCGGCAGCATTGCCGGGGATGTGGTTAGAACCGTGGCCGAAGACAAACAGGGCGATATTTGGGTGGGCACCATCAACGGGTTAAGCAAATACCAGGCAAACGGCCGCTTTGTGAATTACCGCTTCAACCCGGCCGATGCCAATACGCTGGGGAATAATGATATCAATTGCATTGTACCCGATGCCGAGGGGTTGCTGTGGATTGGTACGGGCAATGGTCTCACCATATTTAATACGCATACACAGCAATTCACGGTATTGCAACCCGAATATGGCAATATTCACAGCCTCACCAGCCGGTGGATCAAATGCGCCTTTATTGACCAGCAGGGCATTTACTGGTTCGGCACCTTCCGCGGCGGCATTAACAAATACGACAAAAACGTAAACCTGTTCGATCTTAAATTAAGCACTTCTTTCCAGGACAAAAAAAAGGGCGCTCCCATCAGCGCAATGGTTGAACACAAAACGGGGCATGTATTGCTGGGCACCGATGGCAACGGTTTGTATGAATTCAACCGTATAAAAAACACGGTGCACCCTTTTCAACTGCCCATTGCCAATGCGGCTTCGGTATTGCAATCGGTGCCGGCCCTGTACCGCACCCGTTCCAATAAATTGTTTATAGGTACCTATGGCTATGGTCTGCTGATTGTTGATCAGACTACGGGCGCCATAAAACACCTGCGGCAGGGCAAGACCCTGAACGACCTGAGCAGCAACGATATTTTTTGCATAGCCGAAGATAAAAAAGGTCATATATGGATAGGCACCAACGGCGGGGGCATTAATGTACTGCATAACGACCGTGTAATTGCCAAGTTTACGCCCAAACCCTGCGGACTGGGAGAAACCCTGCTGCCACTGAATGGCTATATACGCGCCATACGCGAAGATGCCGATGGCAATATATGGATAGGTACACATGGTGGCGGCATTGCCATTTATAAACCAGGCAATGGTTCGTGGACGGTATACACCCAGACAAACAGCCAGCTGCCCAGTGATAAGATACAGGTGATACATGCGGGCCGTGACGGCACCATGTGGATAGGCACCTTCGGCGGCGGACTGGCCACCTACGATAAAACACAGCAACGCTTTCGGTCATTTACTGAAAAAGACGGGTTGCAAAATACCATGGTGTACCATATCATGGAAGACCATGCGGGCAACCTTTGGCTATCGACCAATACCGGTATCAGCAGTTATGATATAAAAACGAAAAAGTTCAGGAATTTCACCAGCTATAATGGTGTGCAGAATTCCAATTTTGTGCATGCTTCGGGTATGCGATCGGCCGATGGCATGTTGTTTTTTGGCGGACTACTGGGTTTTAATTATTTCAATCCCGGAAAATTAACGGTAAACCGGAATGTGCCGGCGGTGATATTAACCGATCTGAAAATTTCCAACAAATCGGTTAACGCCGGCGAGCAGTCGCCCATCAAAGATCATATTTCGGTGGCCAAAGAAATTCGGCTGGACTATAAACAAAACTTTGCACTGAACTTTGTAGCGCTTAACTACACCATCCCCAAACAAAATCATTATGCCTACAAACTGGATGGGTTCGATAAAGACTGGAACTATACCGGTTCGGCCACCACGGCATCGTATACCAATCTGGACCCCGGCGAATACATTTTTCGGGTAAAGGCCAGCAATAACGATGGCGTATGGAGCTCGAAAGACACCACCATCAAAATATATGTACGGCCACCATTCTGGCGCACAACCTGGGCCTATATCTTTTACGTGGTAGCCATTGGCGGTTTGTTATTGTACAGCCGGTACCGGGGTATAAGAAAACTGCGGCAAAAATTCGAGCTGGAACAGGAAAGGCAGCATGTAAAACGGATGCAGGAACTGGACCGTCTGAAGCTGAAATTCCTCACCAACCTGAGTCATGATTTCAGAACGCCCATATCGCTTATCATGGGACCGGTAGAACAATTGATAGAAACCGAAGACAAAGCGGCCAATATAGAGAAACTGCATATGGTGCGCCGCAATGCCCGGCGACTGCTGAACCTGGTAAACCAGTTGCTGGATTTCAGGAAAATGGAAGAACATGAACTGAAACTGCACCTGGCGCCGGGTGAATTTATTTCGTTTTTGAGGGAGGTCACGGAATCGTTCAGAGATTTATCGGAAAGAAAAAATATACAGTTTGTTTTCACCAGTTGTATAGACCGGCTGGATACCCTGTTCGACCGCGACAAGATAGAACGCATTCTGTTTAATTTATTATCGAATGCATTCAAGTTTACCCTGGGTGGCGGATTGATTATTGTAGACCTGCAAAAGGCAGAGCGTTCTGCCGAAGACGATTGCACCTGGGTAACCATTAAGGTGGCTGATACCGGTATAGGCATTCCCGAAGACAAAAAGGATTTGATATTTGACCGTTTTTTTCAGAGTGAAACCAATACATCGGTTGTGAACCAGGGAACGGGTATTGGGCTGGCTATCACCAGGGAGTTTGTAAAATTACACGGTGGCAGCATTGATGTGGAAAGCGAACCCGGTAAGGGATGTACGTTTACCATACAGCTTCCCTTGCAACGGGCAGAAGTAGCCGTACCTGAACCAGCGCCCGCGGCTAAAAAGGTGGCAGAAGAACCGGTTGCCGTAACCCACGATGCCCCCTACAGGCTTTCTGTGTTGCTGGTGGAAGACAATGAGGATTTCAGGTTTTACCTCAAAGACAACCTGCGCGCCCATTACCGGGTTATTGAAGCTGCCAATGGCAAGGAAGGCTGGCAAAAAGCGCTGAGCCATCACCCGCACCTGATAGTAAGTGATATCAGCATGCCCGAAATGGATGGTATAGCGTTGGTAAAAAAACTAAAGGCCGATAAACGCACCGGCCATATACCGGTTATTATGCTTACCGCCATGAACGGACAGGAACAACAAATAAAAGGGCTGGAAACCGGCGCCTGCGATTATATTACCAAGCCTTTTAATTTCGAGGTGCTGAATGCCAAAATTAAAAACCTGCTGGAGCTGAAAAGCACCATGCAAAACATCTATGTAAAACAAATCAAGGTGGCTGATCCGGAAATAAAAATTGAATCGGTTGAAGAAAAACTGGTGAAAGATATTGCGCATTACCTGGAGCAGAATATTGCCAACCCGCAATTGTCGGTAGAAGCCATGAGTAAACATCTGGGCATGAGCCGGGGCACGCTGTATGGTAAGATGCTGCAGATAACCGGTCAAACGCCGGTGGAATATATCAGGTCGTTTCGTTTGAAGCGGGCGGCCATGTTAATGGAGAAAAGTAAGATGACCATATCGGAGATTGCTTACCAGGTGGGTTTTACCGCACCGAATTATTTTGCCAGGTCGTTCAAGAGCCAGTTTCATATGTCGCCTTCGGAATTTATTGCGCGGGTAAGAAAAGAAAACCCAAACAATGATAATTGATATCATTGTTTGGGTGGCAGATATAATGGTTATTGATAACCGGGATTCTGGTAGGCTGCTTTTTCTTGTTCGGTCATATCCATAAAATCGAGCTGACTGGTTTGCGGAATAGGCCGCAGGTAATGATAGGGCTCGATGGTACGGGTGAAGGCCTGCGGCGTATGATCGTCCAGGTTCACACCGCCAATATGGAAGGTGCCGGCCAGTTCATTCCATTTCTGTGTACGCACCAGGTCGAACCAGCGATAGCCCTCGCCATAGTATTCACGCGACCGTTCGGCCAGAATATAATTGATGGTAATGGTGGTGGGGGTAGCCGCTACCATCTCGGCGCTGTGATCTTCCTCCTTCGGCGCTTCGGCAGCATTGCTCCATTTCCATTTACCCGCACGGGCGCGTATTACATTAATCAGGTCGCGGGCGCTTTTACCGGCTGTGGTCGTAGCGCCTTTCACCGCTGCTTCGGCAGCAATAAAATACAGTTCAGAGAATTTGGCCACTACAAAAGGACGGGTGGAGGCAGCGTTCGGCTGTCCCAGCCCGCTACCATTATCTGTACGGTACACGCCTAATTTCCACAGTCCGGGATACAAGCCGCGGTTGATGCCACTGGGCGACACCACAAAATCGGCCCGGCCGGGTAATACACCGGCGCCCACATTGCTGTTATACGGATTGTTGGAATAGTTGATGGGCGTGGCCGGGTCTTCATCCAGAAAACTAAGGATGGGTTCGCCCGGTTTTACAGGCATAAAATGCGCATTGTAATAAGTTTCCGGCGCCGATGCGGGCGGGGTAAAGGCTTTGGGCCAGTTGCCCCTGTATACAGTGGTAAAGGTACCATCGTAACGCGAATCGTTTGTTTTGTCGGCAAAGGTATTGGTAAACACTTCAATTGGCGGCGCCATGCGCACCCATGGTCTTCCGCCCCATTGGGCCGCTTCGCGTTGAACTGAACTTACGGGTTTCCATTCGGTCGGCAATTCACTGCTTCGGATATTGGGATAGTTCCAGGTTAACATCCATACAGCAAAATTATCGGCGCCTCCCCCACCGGCATATGTTAGACTGGAGGCGTTGTAAAACTCACTGCTTTCGGTATGGTCGGCATATAACAAACATTCATTGTTCCTGTCGTTATCGCCCCTGTTCAAATCGTAGAAAGTAGGTTGCAGACCAAAGGATCCCGGGTTATCGATAGCCGTGGTGGCCACATCGTAGGCTTGCTGAAAATACCAGGCAGCATCATGCCCATCGGGATCAACACGGTCGGTTACCGGATAGGTGGGAATATTGTTTGGATTTTCCAGCCACCAGCCATAGGTCAAATAAGCCTTTGCCAGTATGAGGCGTGCCAGGGTTTTGGTGACGCCACCGGTTACCCGTCCCTGATCGGGCAGGTCGCTGATGGCGGTAAGCAGGTCGGGAAAAATGGCTTTGGTATACACTTCAGGCACGGTATTGCGTACCGAATAGCGCACGGCATTGGTATTGAAGGTAAGTTCGCCGGCGCCCAGGTCCAAAGGCACACCGCCAAAAGTTTGCACCAGCAAAAAATAATCGAAGGCACGGAAAAAACGGGCTTCGGCAATCAGTGCATCGGAGATGCCCACCTCCGCCGCATATTCAATAATGCCGCTGGCGGTATTGATATTGTAGAAGGCATTATTCCACAATACATCGCTGCGGCTTGTGTTGGCATTGAGTATGCCTACACCCGACAGGTCGGCATCTTTAAAATTACCATCGGCCTGTTGTCCCCAGGTAGCCTCATCGGTGCCGGTAATACAACTGTTATAATAATAGGCTTGCCCGTATATATACCGAAGATGTGCATACAGCGACGTGATGCCACCCTGCACGCCTTTTTCGGTTTGAAAGAATTTGGGTTCATAAATACTGCGCGGTTGTTCTTCCAGGATCTTTGAACATGCTGTAAAAACCAGCAGCCCCATTATTGCCAGTACGATATGTTTACTATTCATGTTAGTATGGTTTTAAAAGTTCAGGTTTACACCCAATACATAATTGCGGGTAGAGGGCGTGTTGTATCCCACTGTGAGTAGTCGTCGTTGGTAACCGCCGGCAGCTACGTTCTCGTCGCCATAGGAATTGGTTTCGGGATCAAGGCCCGATTCTTTATGGAAAGGCGAGAACAGCACAAAGGGATTCTGAACGGTGAAATACATACGCATTTTCATATTGGAATTTTTGATCACGCTGCGCGAGAAATCGTATCCCAGTGAAATGGTGCGCATTTTCAGGAAAGAGCCGTTGAAATAAGCCAGCGTGCTGGCATATTTGGGATTGTCGTTACTGAGCGGGCCGGCGGGATTGGGATATTTGGCGCCGGTATTTTCGGGCGTCCAGTAATCTACTTTCAGGTTGTTACCACGGCCGGTAAGTTTGTTGATATAGCCGGCGGGACCATGCAGGTTGCTGATGAGTATGCCGCCGCTTCTGAACATGGCCACCAGGCTCAGGTCGAATCCTTTGTAGGTAACGCGGGTATTAAAACCGCCCTGAAAATCGGGGTCCACATCCATCACTTCCCTGTCGTCGCTGCCAATTTGCCGGGTGGGTGATCCATCGGGGTTATAGTCGCCGTTGTATTTCACTTTGATCATACCTACCGTGCCGCCCGGTCCTTCAAGGATATTGAGATAAGGATCATGATCCTGCCATAAGCCTATCTTTTTAAAATCATAAATGGCATTGATATTATGCCCCACAAACCAGGCATTGCCTACGTCTTGTGATTGCCCCGAAGAAAGCGCAACAATTTCATTGCGGTTGGCATAGAAGTTTAAACCGGCTTCCCAGGTCCAGCCATTTACGTTGTTGAGGATGATGCCGTTGAGGTTGAGTTCAACGCCCCTGTTGCGGGTTTCACCAATATTTTTCATGGTGCTGCTGACACCGGAAGTGGCAGGCAGCCCTTCACGCAGCAGGATGTCGTGGGTATTGGTTACATAATATTCCACTGTACCCGACAGGCGGTTGTTGAGTAAGGCAAAGTCTAATCCCAGGTTCACAGTTTTGGAATACTCCCAACCCAAACCGGCATTGGGCAATTCCGTTACATAATAACCCACTGCATATTCATCGGGACCAAAATTATAAGGCCGGGTGCTTAACAAACCCAGCGTGGCATAGGTATTCACCGCCTGGTTGGAGGTTTGTCCATAACCCGCACGCAGTTTCAGGTTATTGATGAAGGAAACATTTTGCATGAACGATTCATTGGCGATATTCCATCCCGCAGAGATAGCCGGATAGGTATGCCATTTATGCCCCGGCGCCAGCCTTGAGGAACCATCGGAACGAACGGTAACCGACAACATATAACGGTTATCGAATGAATACATCACGCGGCCCATCCACGACTGAAGGCCCCATAACTGGTAACTTTGTCCATCCGGATCGATGACCTTTTCATCCACTGCGTGGCCGAGGTTGTAGAACTGGAAATTTTCTGCCGGAATATCCTTGGCCGACATAGATGAGCGGTTGTATTTATTTTGTTCCGCAGAATACAGGCCCACTACATTCAGCGTATGTTTATGTGCAAAGGTACGGTCGTAGCTGAGGATGTTCTCAAGCGTCCAGTGATAAGTTTGTGCATTGCTGATGCCGGCCGTAGATACCGTGGTGGGGTTGACGCTGTTGACGCCCTCCCCGGTAAAATTACCGCCATTGTTCTGTATGAAATCGAGGCCCAGGTTCACACGGTATTTTAATCCCTCTACCCCCGGCACTTTTAATTCACCAAAGAGGGCATTGTAAGTGGCAAAGCCCCTGGTTTCATTGATCCACAAATCGCCCAGTTTTTCAACGGCCTCTCTTGTAAGCACAAAACTTTCATCCATGGTGCCGCGCACCGTTCTTTTCAGCGAACCATCGGGATTATAGGGATTGATGATGGGCGATAATCCCAAAACACCGCCTACCCCTACCTGGTTGCCTTCACTGAGGTTGTAATTGTTGTTGGTGGTAAAACCCAGGCGAACATATTTACCCACCTGTTGATCGATGGAGCCGCGCAGCGAATACCGGGTATACTGTTGCGTGGGGATCACCGCCTGGCTTTTGTAGTAACCAGCGCCAAAATTGTAGCTGCCGGTTTCCGTACCGCCAGACAAACTGATGGAGTGATCGGTTAGCAGACCGTCGCGGTAAAAAAGATCCTGCCAGTCGGTGCTGATGCTCTCATCTTCATCCAGGCCAGGTGTGTTATATATACCCGCCGCATTGCGCAGGGCCACGTATTCAGGTCCGTTCATCATGGGGTATTTGGCGAATACCGTTTGTACACCCACATAACCGTTATAGGCTATTCGTGCTTTTCGGCCTTTGGCGCCTTTGTCGGTAGTAATCAGAATTACGCCATTGGCGCCGCGGGAGCCATAGATGGCTGTAGCCGATGCATCTTTCAATATTTCAATACTCTTGATATCGTTGGGGTTGATATCGGCCAGTGAGCCGGGGAAGGGAATGCCATCCAGCACCACCAACGGGTTGTTATCGGCACTCAGCGAGCGGGTACCGCGTATGCGTATCTGCATATTGGAACCCGGTTTGGTGGAGGTTTGTGATATTTCCACACCCGGCAAACGCCCCTGCAGGGCTTGTGATATATTGGGCGCCGGTACATCGCGCATTTTTTCGCCGCTGATGGAAACCACCGAGCCCGTAACCGCTTCTTTTCGTTGGGTACCATACCCTACTACAATTACTTCGGTTTCCATTTTGTTACCAGCTACCAGTTGTATGGTGATGGACTGCCTGTTGTTGACAGATACTTCCTGCGGCGTAAAGGTTACCGCAGAAATGATGAGGATGGCGTTGTTGGGCGCCGTAATGGCAAAATTGCCCTGGTTATCGGCATTGGTGCCTATAGACTGGCCTTTTACCGAAATGGAGGCGCCCGGTACGGGGTTGCCGCCTTCATCGGTTACCTTGCCCTGTATGCGGATGGTGTTTTGCGCCCATGCCGGCAGGGTAAACAATATAGTTAGAACGAGGGCGATGGCTGGTAGCAGGGCATACTGTATGGGCAGTTGCCGGCGCTGCCAGCCTTTTTGTTGAAATAGAGCATTCATAAAAGCAGTGTTTAAATTTTTGGTGCGATGGTCAGGCATTTCATGCAGGGATGATGGTGCCTCAGACGATGGCAATTAATTGTAATTTGTACACTAATTGAAGGGGACCGGGAAAGCGTTGGTTTGGTATCATATTGCAATCGTTTTGGTGATGAGATGATAAATATTGTACAGGTAACTATTCAGGCAACAACAAAACTATCATGGGTGGTGAAAGAGATAGGGAAAGAATCGCCAAAATACTAGGACAAATGTTTGGCCTGGTTTTGTAAATGGGATTGGGAATTATTCATATTCAATAGGTTGATTCATTTCAGGGTTACTGATGGGGGTACCATATCGTTGGCGGAAGTGGCGTACAAGCCAATGAGGGCGCCGGTAAAACCACCCGCCACATCGGTGGAAAGGATATCGCCGGATACCGTACCGCCCAGGTTGATGAAATGCTGCCCATCGGTAGCATAGCAGAATGTATAAGCATCGCCCCTGGCTTCCACCTTGAGGCGGATGGCCTGTGACAGGTTAATTTTTTCGCTGGCAACGATGGTGGATTGCCCTTTTTCGGTTCTTTCGAGCAATATATAGTAGTCGCCTCCTTTTTGGGTGATGCCGAAAACATAGTTAAAGGTTTCTTTCTGGTAGCAAACCAGGCCGGCCAGGTGTTTTTCGGAAAGAGGTTGGTACTGAAGGGTTACGGCGGCTTCGAAGCTGACATGCTGCTGTCGGAAGAATAAGGTGGAGGTGGGCGCTTTGGCCTTGATGCTTACCGGGTAAGGCTGTATGTGCAGCCCTTTTTTGGAGGTGGTGATAAAATGTTCGCGGGGGCCTCTAATGGCAATCCAGCGGGCATCGGGTACGGGTTGATTGAAATCGTCTTTGAAGGTGAAGTTGCCATTGGGCAGGAAGCCGTTTTGCCCGGTTTGGTTGGTGACGCCTTTCGGCATTTTTGTCGTGGGTGTTAAAGGCACCAGTCCGTTTTCAAATACCGGGAACTCACCACTCCAGTCTACAGGTAGTATAAAGGTTTCGCGGCCGGTGTTCACCCTGTTTTTTTCGTTGGGGCGAATGGCCAGGAATACACCATAATATTTACCATCGGGCCCTTCTACCAGGTCGGCGTGGCCGGCCCAGTCTACCTTGTTGGGGCGGTTGGGGGAAAAATAGCGTTGTGTAAGGATAGGATTGTTGCGGGCCGGCGTGAAAGGCCCTTTCGGGTGATCGCTTACAAAAATAACTTCACTGTGCCAGCCGCCTGTGCCGCCTTCGGCACACATTAAATAATAACGTCCGTTTTTTTTGTACAGGTGGGGACCTTCAATCCAGATGGGTTGTTGGGTGATGTCCACGCCGCCGTCGACGATGATCTTGTCGGTGCCTGGAATAACATCGTCTTTTGCCAGGTCGTATTCCCAAATTTTAATGACGCGGTGGCCATCGTACAGGGCTTTGCCCGGGGGTGGCGCGTCGTTGTGAACCAGGTAGGCTTTACCATCGTCGTCGAAAAACAGGGAGGGATCAATGCCATCGAAATGCAGTTTGATAGGATCGCTCCATCCCTTCAGGGGATCCTGGGTTTTCACCACCATATTGCCGATGCCGGCGGCAATTTGGGTGGTGACCATATAAAAGGTATTGTTATGCGGGTTGTATTGTATATCGGGCGCATAAATGCCTTCAGACATGCCGGCTTTTTCTACTTTCAGCTGCGATTGCCGGTCGAGTACGTGCCCGATCTGTTTCCAGTTTACGAGGTCGTTGGAATGAAAGATGGGCACGCCGGGCACCATGGCAAAGGAGGAGTTAACCAGGTAATAATCGTTGCCTTTGCGGGTGATGCTGGGATCGGGGTAGCAGCCCTGCAGTATGGGGTTGTACAACTCGCCGGGTTGCAGGGGGTGGCGGTAATAAATGGAATCTTTTCCCTCGTAACTGAATTGGGTAAATAGAGGCGATTGTGAAAAAATATGGGTACAATAAAAAATAGTTAACAGGAACAGGGAAATGCGGATGACTATCTTCATGCGTAATCGTTTTGCAGGCTCAACCAAAAATAGTCAGACAGTATGCCTTGAGCCGGCAACGATTGATCAAAAGGATAGCACAAATGTTTAAAAGTGTAAATGTGTCGGGGTTGCCGGGTGTACCATTACGAGCCCGGCAGAGGCAGATTGAATTAGATCGACGCCAATCTAAACAATTAATTCGACAACAACTCCAGCATTTTCTTCCTTGTTTCCCTGAAATAACTAATACTCCCATCATAATCAGCAAAATTTCTGACTATTTCATTGGCGAATTGCTTTGCTTTAGCGGCGTCTTTTTTTTCCAGCATTTTCAGCAGTTCATAATCGTAAATACCATCACGCATGGCTTCGAAACGGATAGAGCTGTATAATTTACGATAGCCGGGGTAGATAATGAAACAGTCGCCGGCAGGCAAACGGCCCCGGTTGCGGGATGCTTCCCCGAATGGATTTTTGAATCCGCTCCAGAAATTCAATCCCCAATGAAGATAACCGGTAAGCTCATATTTGAAGTTGATCCAATGCAGGTACCGCGTTTGTATCAGCGGCAGCTCAATAAACCTGTTGGCATAATTACCCCTGGGCCCTACACATGTATAGAACCAAATTTCCTTACCCGCTTTCTGCAGGTCGCTGTAAAAGCGATGGTCTTTGTGCAGCACATCCAGTATCGGTACCCAGGTATCTATGGCGCCTGCCAGTTCTTTGGAGGTGAGTACGGCATCTACAATCTTTACGCCCGGCATGTATTTTCTTACATAGGCGCTGATAGCCTGGTAAGATTCAGCGTTTTTAGCAGTGGGTTCGTCGGCTATGTGTTGCATGTATTTGTGCAGCCATCCCTTTTTTTCCAAATGTGCGCGAAAGGCCGGGAAAAACTGGTCGTAAAAATTTTTAACACGCGGGTCGTCGAGAGGCAGTTTTACCAACCGTAGGCCTTCTCCCAGTGTAACAGGAGGCACACCCGGCATCAATTGTTTATTTATGCCGGTGTCGGCCACCGGTATCTCCACAAAGAAAGGCTCGTCCCATTTACCCGATCGCCAGGCAAGGTGCCCGCCTTCAATGCGCTCCATGGCGCCTGCCTTTTCAAATATTTCCACTTCCTTGTCGAAATAAGAAAAATCGAAACTATATCGATCGCCCTGTAGCTTATATTTTGTTAACCAAATGGGATACACCCGGTTTACGTTCTGGCCGTGCGCCGCCATAGTGGCTGCAATCTTTTGAACACATTCCCAGTATAGCGGTGTATAACTTGCAACCGGTACTCCGCCGTTCATGTAGGCCAGATTGTCGGGGAAGAGGCTGCACCAATTGGTAATGAGTAACGAAGTGCTGGCAACAGTAACCGGATAAACACGGATATAAAAATCTTTTTTTTGATGCTGTTTGGCACCGCCGGCCAGCGCGGTGAGCTGTGCAGTGCCTTTATACAATCCGGGTGCGGCATTCAGAGGCACTTTTAGGCTGATCCATACCGGTTGCACTTCCCCCTGCTCCAGGTTGAAAGTGGTATCAGTTAAAATGGGGTCGGGAAAATAATCCGATGGTGTGCGTAACAGGTCCATCGAGGGTGGGTTGTATTTCCGGTTTACCTTCACATAATCCACCAATCCTGTTTCGCAAACACTTCCTTTCAGCGAGGTGGTAGCGCTCACGCCCAGCGATGCCAGGTCGGTCCTGGCCTTTACCACCAGTTGTATGGTGGCGGTTTCGCCACGGGCCACACATATGGTGTCTACATCGTCACGGAAATAACGCCTGTCTTTTAATACTTTCTCCAGGGCATCAACCTGATATACATAAAACGCTTTTTGTTGGGCAAGTATCCCTTGCGTTGCGACTAACAAAACCAAGGTCATGAATACTTTCATCATACTATCTTTATTAAAACAGTTGGGAATCTTCTTTTTTAGTGATGGATTGCAACAGGCGTGTATATGCTTTTTTATCTATGCCTGCCGCATGGGTATTGTCCCGGAAAAACGATGTTCCCCATTGCGCCACCGTTTCTTCCTGCAAGGAAGTCCATTTATTCAGGAGGGCTTCTGCAGTGGACTGCCTGCCCAGTCGATGGAGGGCCAGGCATTGTACTAATGTATTCAACGAAGCGGTATCATGGGTGGCATTGGCCACTTGCTCCAGGTATACAATGGCTTCCTGTTGCCTGCCTTTGCCGGCATAAGCCAGCGCAGTCATCCAATCTTCAAGCCGGTTATCTATCATATTGTCATAAGGTTTGCCTACACCCATATTGCGTGGCCATTGCCTGGCCTGTGTACACAATTGCAAAGCCCGGTTATAATTTTTCTTTTTCAATGCTTCCAGCGCCAGCATCAATTTGGTTTCTTCAAACAATTTGCGGCCATCTACGCGGCCTTCAAAAGGCAATATTCTGATAGTTTTGAGCACTTCGTCGGCTTTGCCATAATGACCCATACGCAGCAAACAACGTGCGTACAACATGCCGGTGAGATAATTTGCCGGATCAAGGCGATAATATGCAGATGCCGTTTGCATCGCTGCCTGATAATGGCTATGGTTCAGGTAGAACCTGGCCAGGTATTGTCCATAGCGCCATTGGCGTTGATCGAGCCGGCAGGCCATGTGAAGGTCTTTTTCAATGGCCAAAGTATCTGCAGTTGGCCGCAGCCTGGCCCGGGTAATGTATAAGGGTGCAAATGGCGCCGTTTCCCCCAGTTCGGTCAGCAGCTTGCATGCTTTGGTTTTTTGATTGCGCGACGAGAGAATCAGGGCCAGGAAATAACGGGGTTTCCAGCTGGCAGTATGCTGCATAGCCCATTGCATCACTTCGGCGCTTTCTTCTCTAAATGGAAATACCTGCAATACATCACTGCTGTCGGCCATGGCCAGCCACCTTGCACCCTGCGGTTCATTTCTGTGAAGCCAGGCCTGCCAATAACGTGTTTCGGCATTGGGAGGCGATAAGGACAGCAGTTCCCTGGCTTCCTCCATGCGGCCAACGCCGGCATACCAGCAGGCCAGCTCCAGGTAAATTTCAACCGGCATTTCATTGCGGATGGGAGACATGAATGCATTGAGTGCAGCGGCGCTTCTGGCTTGCCAGTATTTTTCAAATCTGATAAAATGGTTCAGTGGATCAAGCGCTGCAATACAGGCTTCCAGCTTATCAGTTGGCGCACCTTGTAACCGTGCTGCCAGGAAGGCAAGCTGCAGTCCTTCCATATTGTTGCAATGTGCCGCCAATTGTGCCGCCTTGCCCGGTTGGTTACGTTGCAGGTACATACGGCTCATTTGCGCATAAGCAGCGCAGCGGAATTCAGTGGTTAATGTCGCAATCTCAAAACCATCAAGCGCATCGTATAGTTTTCCCAGGCGGGCAGCAGCCAGACCATAATAATAATTGGCTGCCCCATCATAGGTGTCGATTCCAAGGGCTTGTTTGGCATAGTATAAAGAAGAATCGTATTGCATCTTCCGATACATTATCATGGCCATTTGCACCAGCGATGGAAGATATGTGGGATCGGCCAGTAATGAAGCCCGGATTTTTTCTTCTGCCTCCTGCGTCAAACGAAATCGTAACAAGTCCCTCCCCTGCAGGTATAAACCATATGCGCTGTTCCAATTGAAATTTTCCAAATCACTAACAGGCCGCTGCAGTTCATTTTCTGCTGCTATTTCTTCGGTTACGCCATTTAGTGATAACATATCGGCACTTTCACCTGCAGATAAGGTTATTGTTTTGGTCACCGGTTCCAGCGGGCGGGCAGATAGTGGTTCCTGGTAGATCAACTTACCTGAATGGTTGTACAAACGCAAAGTATCGTTAATGGTACGCACCGGCGAAAACCGAATATAGATAACGTTATCCTGCCTGCTGATATGCAACGCGCCGTTGCTATTGGCCGCCGACAAACCGCCAATATCGCGGTATGGATACCAATATTCAGTGAAGTTGTTTGAATCAAAGGGAGGAAAGCCCAGTTGTTTGAACGGAGTAAAACTGCTCTGCGGCTGGTTTTGATTAAACAGCCGGCCGCTTTGCATTTCAACATACTGTCCATCTGTGTCAGTAAGTAGTTCTTCCCATATCTTACCATTTTCTGATAAAGCCCAGAAAAATACTTTCTTCCCCAACTTTTCCTGGCGGGGTGCATAGTGCGCCATACCATAATCGTCTTTCGACCAACGTGCACCAAAGTAGTTGCTATATGCACCAACAATATGATACGATTTTGAGCCGATATAATTATTATTGGCATAATGCCGCATATCTATTTTACCACTATCGAGCGGCCAGGACCAGGCTTCTCCTGAATGACCGATGCGATGGGTACCGGGATATTCCAGCTCAAGATCGTCGGATGCTTTTAAAGCAGCATTCATCCAGGTATAATAGGGTTGTTCTACAGGTGAACTGTTATGCCAGAAAGAACGGGTAGTAAAATAGGCTGCACCCCTTGGCAGGTTTATTTCCAGCGTCCAGAATGCCCGGGCTAATGCATCGAAGGTATTAATAATGCAACTCACGCTACTATCAGCATTTTCACGCGTTATATAATTCACAGGAGTGGAACAGTTGGGTGTATGTCCTATAATGCCGAAGTTTGCTTCTATACCGCCACTGGTCCAGGGGCCACGCATAGCCACATCGCGAAATTTCACTACATGGTTTTCATAGAACAGCGAACGGTTATTCTTTTTATCAAACACACTCCATATCTTGCCACCGATATCGGGCATGATAGCAATACGCAGGTATTCGTTCTCCAGTTCCACTACTTTCCAGTTCCTGTTCTCCGGTTTATCGGTAAAACCATCCCATCGAAAATACGGGTACAATTTTCCTTCGGCAGCCACAGGATCGGGATCAGAAAATCCGTAGGTGCGATAATTCTTTTCATACTCCCGTACCAGAGGCCTGTACTGCGCCATCGCAGTACAGGCGAACAGGGTACAAATAAACAGGAACAATTTCCACATGTGCTTTACCAGTTCGGGTTTTGATAGAGATTTTTATCCAATCCAATATCCTGTACAGGCAGGGCCCATAAATAATCCCTCTCAGGATTGAAATTTCTTTTGGAAGCGGCTTCCACAATCACAAAGCCATTGGCATCGAGATTGGGATTGTTGATGCCGGTTTGTTCCTGCGGAAAATATTTGCTGCCACGTATGGCTTTGGGCAATTCCGTTTCAGCAATTTTCCAGCGTATCAGGTCCCAATAGCGATGCTCGCCTTCAAAGGCCAGCTCTATACGGCGTTCTCGACGTATCTCTTCACGCATGTCCAGTTGATGGTTGGTCACAAAATCGTTTGTAAGGTTAGGCATATTTACCCGCGCCCTGATGAGGTTGATGGATCTATTGAGGTCTTCATCGGAAATACTTCCCTCCAGTTCATATTTTGCCTCTGCGTACATTAACAGCACTTCAGCATATCGAATCACGATGTTATCGATAAAACTTTTTTTATTGATAAAATCGTCGATAATAAAATACTTGCGCGATTTGTATCCTGTAGCTGCAAACGTGAAGGTGGGCTGGTCCAGGCTGGTAAGATACCACACATTTTTATTAAATACGGTCATGCCCATGCGTGGATCCCGATGCTCGAACTCAGTCAGCGAATTTTCCTGTTCCTTGTAATAAGGCGATTTATCGGCTGGCAGCCCGTCCTGATAAAGGTAGGCATCCATGAGTGCACGGGTGGGCGTAGTACCGTTACCTGATCCCAGATTAGCCGGATAATTGTGAGAAACGATGCTATTGTCCATATTCTCCCCATACAACCTTACCAGTATGTTTTCTTTATTGGCGTTACCTTCTCCGGCATACTGGAACAGATAATAGTAGCTGCTGTCGACGTTTTTGTCGTATGTAAACAAGCCGTAGGCGCCATCCTGCATAATAGCTGTGCAGGCGTCGATACACGCATTCAGGTGTTTTTCCGCATTGCCCTCACCATGAAACTTGTTTCTTGTACCGGCAAATAAACCGATGCGTGCCTTTAATGCCAGCGCGGCGCCTTTTGTAATACGGCCATATTCGGCCACCGGCAGTTCAGCAGCCGTAGGCAGATGGTGAACGGCAAATTCAATATCGGCATAAGCTGTATCCAGAACGGTTTCCTTATGGGTGCGATGAGCCTGCGTTAGCGTATCGTTTACATCGAAGGTGCGCAGGATGAGCGGCACATCGCCAAATTTTTTTACCAGTTCATAATATGCCCAGGCTCTAAAGAAGCGCGCTTCGGCGCGGTAACGGTTCACCAGTGTTTCATCGTCGGGTACATCCACAGCTTTCTCCAACAGGTGATTGCAGTTGAAGATCAGTTTGTAGGGACCAGACCAGTCACCGGAGGTAGTGGGCGCCTGCCTGCTGCCGTTGCTGATGACATTAGGACCGCCCGAGTTGGAGAAGCCATCGTCGGACCAGTTGGCAGCGGTATTGTTATCGATACCGGGCAAGTAGGTATAAAAATAATTACAGGCCAGGGCCATATCGTTTGCACTTTTCCAGAAATCGGCATCTGATAAACTTGCCTGCGGGGTGAGGTTCAGATGCTTTTTACAGGATACCAACAGGCAAAACAATGCGGTGAAGAGCAAAAACAGTTTGGATGTATAATAACGTAAGTACATGGTAAAATCAATTAGAAGGTGACGTTCAAACCAAATGAATAAGTACGGAAGTAGGGATAAATAAAATCGGCGGCCTGTGTATTTTCAGGGTCAAAATATTTGATCCATAATTTGGTGATCTCCCACAGGTCCTGTCCTGAAAAGTACAGGTAAACATTAGAGGCCCCCACCCTTCTGCTTAAACCGGCAGGAAGTGTATACCCTAATTGCAGGTTTTTGAGCCGCAAATAGCCTGCATTCATCAGCCAGAAAGTAGAGGTAAGGCCATTGTGATCACCGTTCAGGTAGAGGCGTGGGAACTTGGCATCGGGATTGTCGGGCGTCCAGTAATCTTTATTGATGGGCCATGGCATACGCCAGGCCTGTAGGAAAGGCAACACGGCATTTCCGGATAATTGGATGGTGCGCTTACCAACCCCCTGGAAAAAGGCAGAGAGTTGAATGCCTTTCCAGTTGAAGCCCAGGTCGGCGCCATACATATAGCGCGGGCTGGTAGTACCACAAAAAACAAGGTCGCCATGATCATCTACCCGGCCCAGGCCTACACTAATGCGTTTATCGCCATTGATATCCTTATACCTGATATCGCCGGGACCGGTCCGGGAATCCTGGAAGGCATGCTCATCCACTTCCTGCTGTGATTGAAAATATCCATCGGCAACATAGGCAAAAATTGAATTGTAGGGCATTCCTTCAATGATGGTGTTTACCCCTCTTACCAATGAATTTTGACCTTCATAATGGAGTATCTTGTTGGTATTGTCCGATAGGTTCACAGTGACCCAATAGTTGAATTTCGAAGTGGGGGCATCACTCCAGCCAAGGGTGAATTCCCAGCCTCTTGTTCGCAGATCGGCCACATTATAGCTGGAGGTGTTTACCCCAATGAAGCTCGCCACCTTCAACGGTGCCAGCATATCCCTGTTTCTTTTTACATAATAATCGCCGGAGAACTTAAGCCGGTTTTTCAGCACCGCCAGGTCGAGACCAATATTGCTGATCTCCACGGTTTCCCAGGTCTTGTCGGGCGAAGCCAGCCGGTCGTAGAAAAAAGAATTGTTAAGCGTGTTGTTGAAGGGATATACACTTCCTTTCGACATCAGTCCTATGTAATCATAATTACCTATTACACCATCAGAATTACCAAGCTGCCCCCAGGACGCTCTGATCTTAAATTCATCAAACAGCCCTGTAGCGCGTTGAAACCACTTTTCGTTGTTCACCCGCCATCCGGCCGATACGGAAGGGAATACATGGTAACGGTTTTCGGGCGCCAGCTTGGAGCTTCCGTCGTACCGCATATTCAATTCCAGCAGGTAGCGGTCATCAAAATTATAATTCAGTCTGCCAAACCAGGAAAGCAGCGCCCATGTTTGAATATCCTGACTATTGGTGGCTTGCGTAGGATCGCCAAGGTTCAATGTAAACAGGTCGTTTGAGATGAGGTTTTTGGAATTCGCCGCTGTTCTACGGTAATGATAGTCTTCGAATGAATACCCTCCCAGTACATGCAACCTGTGTTTTTGCCGGAAAGCGAGATCATAGTCGGCCAGCACATTCAACGTGCTATGCCTTTCCATAGCATAGGCTTCTGCATAGGCATTGGGATTGTTCATGTAGTTGTTGATGGTATTTATATTCCATACAGGTATTTTTCGGCTTACATTCTCCTGTTGACTGAACAGAAAATCCGGTGCATAGGTGGCAGTGAGCGAAAGCCCTGGTAACAGGTCGACTGCTTTGATGGAAAGTATCGGATCGATATCATAAGTCCTTCCGGTCACCTTACCACCTTCCTTCAACAACGCATAAGCATTATTTCCACTAATGGCTGCATATTTCTGATCATTGCTATTTGGCAGGAAGATGGGATAGATGGTGCGCAATTTGTAGATGTCATACAATATATTCTGATCACCATTGATGGCGCTGTTCGGTGAAATATTACGGGTCTGGGAAAAAGACAACTTCAGGTCGAGCGACAGTTTTTTACTAAGGCGGTTGCTGTAGTTGAAACGGCCGTTAAGCCGGCTGGTTTCATCTGAGGTTATTTTACTGAATATGCCCTGCTGATTGTAATAGCCAAACGATAACAGGTAGTGGCTTCTGTCATCACCCCCTGTAACTGTGACGTTGTGCTGCATGCTGGGCGCGTCGTCGCGAATGATCAGGGGTATCTGGTTCAGATCGTAATAATAATCATAGGCCTGTGGGTTCACCGGGCTTACCCGGTAATTAAAATCAGGGTCCTTCATCCAGGCTATCTGTTCGTCTGTCCAGGGGGCATTCTGGCCGGCGTTTATCGACGCCAGGTTGGCCATTTCGGCCTCTTCCCACGAGTGCAGGCGTTCCGGTATATTGAAGGGCTTTTGTTTGCCATAGAAACCGGAATATTTTACTGACATTTTTCCTTTTTTGCCTGTTTTGGTGGTTACCAAAATAACACCACCAGCCGCACGGGCGCCATAGATGGAAGCAGAGGCTGCATCCTTAAGTATTGACACAGACTCTATGTCGTTTGGGTTGAGGTTGGATATAGATCCCGGTACGCCATCGATGATAAACAACGGGTTGCTACCGTTGACCGACGAAAGCCCTCTCACCTGCATACCATATCCTTCTTTGCCGGGCTGGCCATTGGTACGGGTGATGGTTAAACCGGCAGCAGCACCCTGCATAGCGTTTATGACGTTGGTGACTGGCCGGTTCTGCACGGTTTTGCTGCTTATTACTGAAACGGCGCCTGTAATATTTACTTTTTTCTGTGCCCCATAGGCAATGATCACTACTTCACTCATATCCGACTCTGCCGGGCTTAACACAATATCAATATGCATTTGGCCATTAACACGTTGATCTCTTTTTTTATAGCCTACAAAAGAAAATTGCAACACGGCATTCCTTCCGGGTACCCGAATGGCATAGCTGCCCAGCGAATCGGTCATGGTAGCCTGCGACTTCCCTTTAACTTGAATGGTGACACCTGGCAACGGCACACCGCTTTGGTCGGTTACCTTTCCGGTTACCTGTATCATTGTGTCTGCAGCCGAAGTAGCAGGTGCTGCCGGCTGCAATACACCTGGTTTGGGAGAGATAAAAATATTTTTACCACTGATCTTATAAACAAGGGGCTGATGCTTTAATACTTCTGATAAAAAATGTTTAAGGTCCATGTTTTGCAACGAAACACTTACCGGCTTCGACAATTTAAGCACGGCCTGGCTGTACATAAAAACAAAATCGGTTTGTTTTTCTATGGAAGAAAAAACCGATTCGAGGGAGACGTTTTGTCCGGAAAAACTGATCTTTTGTGAAACTCCGGTGGCGCTAACGTGGAGAAATGCGGCCGTCAAGAGGATGATTGTCATTTTCATCGCGCGTATAAGTTTACCTGAGGTGCGCAAAGCATTTTTTTGCATACATTGCATTGTTATTGGTTAATAAAGCAGTCTTACGCGAGACCATGTTTTGTTATGCCTTAACTTGCCTGCCTGCCGGCAGGCAATCCGCCGGCAGTGTTCCCAGCACTTCCGGCTTTTTTTTCCGACAACCTGTAAAAAATAAGGTTTATAAAACGATGAGTGTTTTTCCCTCCATTTTTGTAGCTACCCCCAATGTATTTAAGAACTCCAATACATCATACAGATACACATTACGGTACATCTTTCCTTTCAATATTATATCGGGCAGTTGACCGCTGTATTCCACTTTGATGTCATACCATCTTTCCAGTTGCCGCATCACCGATGGCAAATCGGCATTATTGAAACTAAACAAACCGTTTTTCCATGAGATGGCCTGGTCGAGGTCAACATCGGTATGGATGGTGATATCGCCAGTATTTGCCCAAACGGCCTGTTGACCGGGTTTCAGCAAAGCGCTTTGCCCGGTGTTGACTACCTTCACACGGCCTTCCAGCAATGAAGTCTTCACTGTTGTTTCGTTTTCATAGGAATTGATATTGAAACTAGTTCCCAATACTTCAACGGCAGATTGTGCATTCACATGTACTATGAAAGGTCTTTTTGCATCCCTGGCTACTTCAAAATACACTTCCCCGGTGATGCTGACCTGGCGGGTTTCGTTTACAAAAGCAACCGGATAGGTAATGGAACTGGCCGCATTGAGCCATACTTTTGTCCCATCGCTCAGCGTTAACCTGAATAATCCGCCGTTGGGTGTGGCTACGGAATTATTGGACATTGCTGTTGTATTTTCGACAGTGGTCTTGTTATAAACCAACAGGCCATTCCTGTTTTCAATGGCCAATGTTCCATCCTTGATGGTTTCGGAAGCACCATCCTGTAATGGCACCCGCTGCCCATCAGACAAGGTGAGCACCGCCTTACAGCTGGCTGGCGGCAGGTCGGTGAATGCATTATGTACAATGGCGTTTTGTGTAAGTGTGTTGTGAAAAAAGGAAAAATAGACTGCCGTTCCCAACAGGATGATCAAAACCGCCGCGGCATATTTGAACCAGGCCGTTTGCAGGAAATGTACACCGTGGAATCGGGGCTGCGGCGCTTCTATTTTTTGCAACAGAATTTGCAGCGACTCATTATCCCGCCACTTGTCACTGTTTACCGGTATCTCCCCTTGCGCCCTGTTTAAATAGTCATTGATCCAATGCGCATATTCCTGCTCGTCCATATATTGCAGCATTTCCCGGAAACGGGCAATTTCAGCGGGTGTCGCCACCTCATCAAGGATTCTTTGTATCAGTAAAGGATCGGTCATACTTGTATAATAAGACGATTGTGAAAAAGCGGTTTGGAATTTTTTTTTAGAAATTTTAAAAATTTATTGACCATAGGAGGCAATCAGTTCGCGTACAGTTTTGGTTGCCTGCCGTAAATCCTTGTCTACCACCCACACAGTTACACCCACGATGCTGGCAATTTCATCGCGGCTATAATCATCCAATAGTGTAAGTTCCAGTATCTTCCGCTGCCGCTGGGGCAGTTGATGAATGGCCTTGATGGCCTGGTGATGCAGTTCGTTATAATAAATATCGTCGGAACCAGATGTGATGTGCTGTTTTGTGGAAGCGTAGGAACGGTGATGTGCCGATTGGACCTTAAAAGTTTTGTTTTTATCTATGAGCCTGTTACGCACCATGCGTAGCAAATAACTTTTAAACGAGCGCACGCCCGGCATCAGCTCTTTTTTTAGCCATACTTTATAAAAGATATCCTGTACAATTTCGGGAGGTTCGATGGGGGGATTGAAGGGAAACAGCAGTTTGGTAATGAGCGGCTGGTAAAGATTATACAAATAAGTGAATGCATGCGGGTCACCGGTGGCTAACCGCTGCAGGAGCTCGGGTTCCGGCAAGACGCTATAGTCTGTTTTTGATGGCTGGTAAGTCAATCGCTATAAGTTGTTGCGCGCTGCAAAATAGCAAATTGACGGTTATCGGGTGGATTTTTTACAGTTGTACCACCACCGACTCCGGCCCCAGAGTTCCCCACCTGTTCACACTACGCACATAATAACGTTTGCCTCTACCCTCGGCTGTTGGAAAAGACGCAGCCCTTGTAAATCCAATCACCTGACCATCACAAAACACCACATACCCCATATCCTTTTTATTCCTTCGCCAAACCAGTTTTCCGGTCACAGCCTTCAGCCCCATCACTTTGGTACAGGATTGAAAAAAGGAACGGGGGTTCCAGCCATCTGCATCTTTGATGACGTTGTTGTACCTGTAGCGGGCAGCCTGGCGTTTGGTTAATTGTGCAGTCAGCCCTTCTATGCGGCGGCCGCCTTCTTTTTCGCTTTGCTGGTACCAGGTTCGGCGATGGCTGAGATCGATGGGGCGGCCATCGGGGGTGGTGCTATTGTATTCGGCGAAGAGGCGGGCAGCGGGGCCCATGTCGGTCCAGCCTTCGGGGTGCAGAGAATTTTGATGATGGTGTTGAGGTACGCGGCTATGGGACGGTGGTGCCAGGGGCGACCCAGTTTGGTGCGGCCGTCGGCAGCGGCGGCGGGTTTATGGTACCAGAATTTCAAATCGTTCTGCGCATACACGTGTACACAGCATAAAATACCCGTGAGCAAGGGTAAAAAACCTTTATCATCATCATTATTCAAGCTGTTTGTCGGTAATGCTTTTTACCAGGCTGTTGATATATACTTCCACATTATCATAGGCGGTGCTCAAATCGTGCCCATTGGCATTGGCAACGGCAGGATTTAACTGATGGGCTTTCTCCCATTCATCGGGCATGCCGTCGTTGTCGGTATCCAGGGGCGCCGGCGCAGACGACAACAGCGGCCATCCGCCTACATCGTTGGCATTGTCGATAATACCAAAGCGGCTATAGGGATCGCCGCTGGAACCATGCGCGGTATAGGTTTTATTTTTTACATCGTTTATGATGCGTTCATCAACGGCATCTCTTTTTAAACAGGCACCGGCCAGTTCCAGTACTTTTTGATAGGCCGCTTCCGCACTTTGGGTTTTCACATTGTTGTTGGTGGAATGTGGCGCGGATAAACGCATGGCTTCTTTGTCGGCTTCAGAAACGTTGCCATAACTGCTGTGAAACTGGTTGTATACGCCATAGGTCCAGTTATCGTTGGTGGGGTTGGGCCGGCCTTCTATTACGTTGCCATCAATAAAGTATTTACCCCATGTATCGTACACATCGGCATCGGGGTTTTTATTCTTATCAATAGAATAAATTCTGTCCAATACTTTGCTTTGCGTGGCCGGACCGGGTTTGTAATAATTATTTATGATATTGATGTTCATGCCTTCTCCCCCGTACGAACTATTGCCACCCCAGTTGTAAAACACATTGTTTCTTACATCAACCAGATCGGTGAGTGCGTAAATAGAGTTGGCCCTTTCCCCATAGCGCGGCACCCGGCTGTCGTGATGGGCCAGCAGGTTGTGATGAAAGGAAGCAAATTTACCACCCCAGATGGCGCCGTAACCATGCGCGCCTTTTTCGTGCACCGAGTTGCGTAAACTTTCTGAAATGATGCACCATTGCATGGTAAAATTGTCGTTGTTGTAGAAGGAAGCGCATTCATCGGTAGACCAACTGATTGAACAATGATCTACAATAATGTTCCTATACTCATAACCGCCAAATGCATCGGCCTCCACGCCCTGTTCACTGCCCATTCTGCAACGAATAAAACGAATAATGAGGTTTTCGGCCGATACCACCAGTGGATAACCTTTCAGGGTAATGCCATCGCCCGGGGCTGTCTGGCCTGCAATAGTAAGATCGGGATTGCTGATCACCAGTCGCGATTTGAGGTCGATGGTGCCCGACACCTCGAATACCACGATCCTTTTACCTTTTGCTTCTATGGCGGCCCGTAAACTGCCGGGACCGGCATCGTTCAGGTTGGTTACTTTTAATACCACACCGCCGCGGCCACCGGTTACCTGGTTGCCAAAACCTTCGGCGCCGGGAAATGCGAATGCAGTTTCCACAACGGGTCCATTGGGTGCGCCACCCGAGGTATCGGTTCCCGGCGGGTTGGAACTACCCAACGGGGGAAATAATGAATCTTCTGTTCGGCAGTTCACTAATGATAAAGATGTGATCAATAGCAAACCGTATATTCTAGTATGGAACATGATGCAGGTTTAATAGATGAATTAATACCAGCGCGGATCGCCGGCTGTACCCCTTCCGCCAAAACCGGAATCGGGGTTTAAAGTAAAGTCGCCGTGTTCGGGATCAATGAATATGTCGGCTGCCGTTCCATTGAACACCGTAATGTTTGGAAAATCCTGGCCAATGCTCATTTCGTTCGTGCGGTAACTGCCCGCAAAAGAGCCATCATAAGCCAGACTGAACGATTTCAGATCTGTACCATTATTCGTACCGGCTATGATATTGTTGAAGCCTTCAAAGTTGCCCGGCAAATTGTTCTTGTCTAACCTGATCAATTGCGTGAGCGCTTTGGATTGGTTATAAATGGTGTTGTTGTTTACCTTAATGCCCTGTACCTGTGCGCGCACATCCATTAATTGGGTTACCTGGTTAATGACGGTGCTGTTGGTAACCTTGATGGAATCGAGTGTAACCGAGGAACCGCCTATATTGATGGCGCCGTAATCGCCAATATTTTGCAACATGCTGTTGTTGATGATGATCTGTTTCAGCTTTACCAGTTTGTTCTGAATACGTACCAGGCTTCTGTAATTGTGTATAACACAATTCTCAAAACTATACGCTTCCATTTCCACGTTATCGGCCGACATGTTGATCATATAATCACCGGTACCGCCCACCAGTTCCACCAGTTCAAAGTTCATTTTACCAAACTGGGCATCCGTGAATCGCACTTGTTGAACATTTAGAATGGGCCGCGGTGTTTCGCCTGTAAAACTGATATTGGATACACCGGCGGGAATATCCAGTGTGCCTATATTGTAAGTGAGACCGGCTTGAAACAGTAATGTAATACTGGTATTTCCCTGGCCAACAGCATCGGTGATCATTGCAGGAAGATCATCGCCGGGATTCACCGTTATTGCCACCCCGCCTTTTAATCCCAGGGTTTTTAATTCTTTGGTTCCTCTTACCACTTCGTTGTTATAGATGATGATCCTGTAATGGGTGCCGGGGGTTAAACCGGTTATTTCTGCTGAGCCCTGCTGTTTATCGGCATCGGTTAAAGGTATCTTTTGTAATTCAGCATTGGTTACGGGGTCAAATACGGAAATATGCGTAACATTTGGTGTTACGCGCCATGTAATGGTTATACGGCTGGTAGATATATCCCAGGTGTCAAACAATTGTTCTGATAAGGTTCGAAAAAATAAGGCCGAGTATTTTGATTCACTACCAGTAACCGTATCCACGCTTTTCATACGAACTGAATACGCGCTGGCCCCATCCAGTCCGTCAAACACGGTACGATACTCCACTTTTGCAGGTGTCGGCGATTCGGTAAAAGGTGTTAAGGTATCGGCCAGAATTGCTACTGTTTTTACAATCTGGCCGAATGCCAGACTGTCTTTACTAAACTCAAAAACATATTTATTGGCGGAAACAGATTGCGTATATCTTAGTGTTACGGTAGTGGCTCCCGGCTCCCATACTTCAAACACCAATGGTTTGAATAAACGATCATGAGAGGGATCCACCGCCCAATCGTTTACTTTTTTTTCACAGCCTGTTACCCATAATGCTGTGATGATAAACGCCATTAATTTTATACTTGTATACTTCATACATTATTTGTTTAATAGCCATAGCTTTTTTCAATACTTCCTTTGGATTCATACACATCTTCGTAATACACGGCAAAGGGATACCGGTAATATACCCGGCCATTGCCCATGGGATAATTGGCCAGTTCGGCTTGTATTTCGGCGCCATTGGTCATGGTGCCCAGGAAGGCTGAATAGTCATAGGAAGGATATAAACCTGTAGCAGCAGTGAGTACCCGTACAGGCCACATAATGTAATTTTTATTGGTGCCCGATGTGGGTTTTTGAGCGGCTTTGGGAAACCAGGTCACCGACTGGTAAGGCGCACCGGGATTTGCCGGCAGGTCGCCATAGTAATTGGGCGATTCGGGATCGATGTACTCCGCATCTTTATACTTATAATATACTGTTTGCGGAAATTCGGAAGGCTGATAGGTTTTATCGAATATGGTAACAGGCACTTTATTATCGAACATGGTGCACAAGGCTTTTTTCATTTCTTCTATTTTTTCATACAATAGTCCCCACCTGATCAAATCCTGCTTTCTGATGGATTCGCAACCAAATTCCCAGGCTCTTTCGTTCACGATAGCCATGAAGAAATCGTTATGATCGTATGCGGCAATCTTTGGTGAGCCCGGTCCGAAAGCACGTTCACGCACTTTTTCCAATGCCTGTCGGGCTGTGATGCCGGCTTTGGCATCGGCGGCTTCGGCGCCATGCAGCGCATTCATGGCTTCGGCATACATGAGGTATACATCGGAATAGCGCATCAATATCCAGTTGATGCCGGTGGCAATCCTGGAATTGGCGGTTTTATGCAGGGCCAGGTAAGCGGGAGAAGTCCAGTAAATTCTCCATTTGGCAAAGGCCACGCTCAAAGGGTTGCTGCCCATGGCTTCTTTATTATCCGAGGTATAGTTCATCCAGGTGAGTGTGGCATCTCTCCTGCTGTCTTCCTTATCAAATGAATAAAAATAATAAGCGGTAGAGGTGACATAGCTGCCGCCAAAGCCGCGCGAGCCGTATTTGGTATTGCCCGCTACATTGTAGCCCATTAAAGAACCTATATCGCCGTTATTGCCCATGCCAAAAGCTACTTCAAACAGGTTTTCGTTGGTGGGGTTGGGCAGCTGGGCGCAAACCGATTTCCAGATATTGATATAGCTGGGGTCGAGCTGGTGTGGGTTTTCGGGATCACCGATGAGGGTGGCGCAGGCATCTACGGCCACCTGGTAATAGTCTTTCCAGTTTTGTGGTCTTGCTACATAAAAACCACCTTGTTCGGGAATATTGGGATGATGCTCTGCCGTGGAATTGGGAAAAATATTGCCATCACGTAACGACCAGCCACCGGCAAAGAGTGCCACCCTGGCCAGTAAGCCCAAAGCAAATCCTTTGGTGATGCGTTCGGCCGAACCATATTCGGTATTCGCGCCCAGCCATGGCAAATAGGTTACAGCTTCCTGCAGGTCTTTTACCAGGTACGCATAAATGGTATCGATATCCGTTCTGCCGGCATATACATTGGAGAGGTCTGATTTGGATGTTTCTCTTTTAAAAGGCACAGCGCCCCAATACCGCACCAGTTCAAAATAGGCCAGGGTTCTTAATACCAGCGCTTCGCCCAATAAGGGTTTCATTTTGGCAGCGGAACTTTCCAGTATAGGCGATTGCCGAATGCCATCAATGGTGGCGGTAGCTATTTCGGCGAAATCATATAAACCCGACCAGCGGGTGGTAGCATTGTATTCGCTGCCATAATAATTTCCGGCGCCATAGTCGCTGCTATTGGAATTATAGGAAGTTTCACTGAACGATCCGTTGCATTCGATATCAGTTGTACCCTGCCAGTTTACCGACAGTTTTTGACCATAGATATAGGTATCGGTCATTTTACCATACAAACCCATGACGGCTGCTTGTGCCATGGATGAAGAAGAAAAAACCGTTTCGGGGCTCAGCGATGAAGGAGAAGAGGTTTCGAGAAATTTTTTGCAGGAAGAAAGCCCCATCAATGATACAGCACCTATTATAGTGAATATTTTTTTCATGTTCGTGCGATTTAAAAAGTAACGTTGAGACCAAACAATATTTTCCTCGATCGTGGATAGGCAGAATAGCCTACGCCCTGGGTTAGCGGATTATTCCTTGTGCTTACCTCGGGGTCCTGGCCGGAATACCGTGTGAATACCCATAAATTGTAGCCGGCCACGTAAAAACGCAGGTTTTGCAAAAGGGCTTTTCCGGCAATTTGTTTGGGTAATGTATAGCCCAGGGTGATATTGCTTACACGCAGGAAAGATCCGTCTTCAATAGCCCAGTCGCTCAACAGACTGGCATTGGTCATGGGGCTCCAGATACGTGCGTTTTCATTCAGCTTTCTGAACAGTTCGGGATTGGCGTCATTACCAAACATGATGTTTTTGCCTGTTTCCGGATCGATGGTGGTGAAGCGGTTGTTCAGGCTCATAATGGTGCTTAGGTTCTGGTATCTTTTGGAACCGGTATAGGTGGTATTATCTATTTTGTCGGCATTATAAATATCGTTTCCATAACTCCAGTTAAACATGGCAGTGAGGTCAAATCCTTTATAGCTGGCGTTGAAAGAAAAACCGCCGGTATGTTTGGGTTGTGCATGACCAATTACGGTTCTGTCGGCATCGGCAGAAATTTTTGTATCCTGGCCGTCTTTCTGCGATAATTTTTTCAGCTTCATATGACCGGGACCGAAATAATTACCCGATTTATCCAGCACCTCCGATGCATCGGCCACACCGGGTTTCAATACCCATTTCTTCTGCGCATCTGACCATTCAAAATCGTCGAAGGAGTAAAAGCCATCGGTTACATAGCCGTACATCAGTCCCACTGGTTGGCCAACAATAGCGCGATAATCGTCGGAGCCTACATTCACGCCCCAGCCCGATGAAACGATCATTTCATTGGCACCATTTAGTTCCAGTACTTTATTATTGTTGAATGCAATGTTGAAGGCCGCTGATAAAGTGAAATCGCGGGTTTGAATGATATCTCCGCTGGCCATGATCTCCAGCCCTTTGTTTCGGGTGCTTCCTATGTTCTGGTATTGGGTGGCATAACCCGAACTGGATGGAAGGTCTACACCAAGAATGAGGTCTTTGGTGGTATTGTTGTACAGGTCTACCGATAAACTGATGCGGTTATTCAACAGACCAATATCCAAACCCAGGTTGGCCGATGTGGTGCTTTCCCAGGTAAGGTTTTCGTTTTTCAATACGGTAGATGTTCTGAGTGCGCTTTGTGGTTCGTTGTCGAAATAAATGAGCCGGTTGGCCGAACTTACAAAGCTGTATTGCTGCCGCCAGTAAGAACCCACCCGGGCATTCCCCACTTCGCCATAGCTGAGGCGTAGTTTGGCATCGGATAACCAGCCGCGGTGTGCATCCATAAACTTCTCATCAGAGAATCGCCAGGCAGCCGCCACACCGGGAAAGATTCCCCATTGATGACCGGGGGCAAATACATTCTTACCGTCTACGCGACCGGTAAACGTGATGATATAGCGGTCGTTAAACGTATAATTCACCCTTGAAAAGAAAGACGACAAACGGGAAGGTTCCCCGATGGAAGTATAAGTAGGATCGGGCGTTCCGTAGTTCCACATAGCCAGCACATCATCGGCAGAAAAATCGATGGGGAAGAATTTGGAGCTGATATCGGTTCTGTTGCTTTGCGCGCTGCTCATTTCCTGCCCTACCAATGCAGCAATGCGGTGCTTGCTGCTGTTAAGACTTAAATCATAGCTCAACACATTGTTTACCGACCATAAACTGCCTTTTGCATCAGATCGCCGGGCTACCGGTTGCCCGCCATTGGCGCTTGACTCACCGGTTTTGTTCAGGAAAATATTGTCGGTATTATCCTTGTTGAAAGCATAAGAGCCCCTGGTGGTAAAGCTCAGTCCGGGTAGTATTTTCCAGGTAATGCCCGCATTGAAAGTGGAATTGAAACGGTTCTGGCGTTTGTATTCGTTTACGATATTATAAATGGGATCGTTGAGGGCACTTAAGGCTTCGGCAGAGGTCACATCTTCTTCATCGCCCAATGCATCGCGACCTAAAGCCGTGAGGCTTTTTACCGGCGCATATTTCACGGCGTCTCTCAGTTTTTTTCCGCTCGATATACCGGGACCGGTAATGACCGTATTGTACATCCTGGTGTTGAAGTCGAGGCTGAGTTTGGGACTGATCTTTTTATTCAGTTTAGCGCTGAAATAATCGCGCTGGTATTGCGAATTCAGCATGATATAATCTTCCTTATCGCGTGTATAGGCCAGCGAGTAGGTTAAAGTTTTATCGCCTCCGTTCAAACCCAGGTTATAGTTTTGCTGTATGCCCGTATTGCCGAATAAAATTTTCTGCCAGTTATCGCCCGGTTTTGATTTATAGATATCCACATCGTCCCAGGAGCCATAGGAACTGAAGAAACTGGCATTGGAGCTGGGGTCCAGTTCTTTCTGGTAGTATACAAATTCGTAGGGCGATAAAACGTCTGTTAATCTATACACCTTGCTTAAGCCCACATAGGAGTTGAAGGTGATTTCCGACTTGCCTGCCCTGCCCGATTTGGTAGTGACTAAAATAACCCCATTGGCGCCCTGTGCCCCGTAGATGGCTGTAGAAGCAGCATCTTTCAATACCGTGATGTTGGCAATATCCTGCGGGGCGATATCATTGATATTGGACACCTGGAAGCCATCTACAATATATAATGGTGAATTGTCCTGGGTGATGGAGCCGCCGCCGCGCACGCGCACGTTGATGGCCGCATCGGGCGAACCCTCCGTGATGGTGACATTCACCCCGGCCAAACGACCCTGTATGGCCTGCAGGGAAGAAACAGCCGGCAGGTCTTTTAGTTTTTGTTGATCGATGGACACCACCGCACCCGTCAGGTCTTTTTTCCGGGCTGTACCATAGCCGATCACCACCACTTCATTCAGGTCTTTTTGCGCCTGTACCAGTATTATGGTGAGCTCGTTTTGCCCCGATGTGACTGTCTGTTGCTGCGTGATATAGCCCACCATGGAAAAGGTGAGCAATTGCGGCTTTTTGTTGGCCGGAAGGTTCATGTTGAAATGCCCCTTTGTATCGGTGTACACTCCGGTGAGCGTTTTTCCCTGTGCGTCTTTTGCTGTTACGGTAACACCCTCCAAAGGCGTCCCCTTTTCGCTGGTAACCTGGCCGGAGATGGATTGGCCCCAAGCCCCTGCCGTGGCACCCAGAATAAAAAAAAGGAAAACCAGTTTTTTCATACAAGCAGTTTTAAAGTTTTAGTGTATGTCACCGACGACATAATAGAAATGTTCACTATACAAGTAAGCCTGAAAAATGGGGGAAGAAACGGCTGCGGCAGGCAGCGCATGGTGCAGAAGATTTTTTGTCATATGGCTGCATTGGCGCCGCGAAACCACAGAGGCTCCCATTGCATTTCAAGCACCGTTATTCAGGGAGGCAAACATATTATGGTATGATGGCAGCGGGGTTCAGATTATCGGAAAAATGGTCCAAATTTTCGGATGATGCATATAATTTATTGTAAATCAACAGTTAACAGTTTCATTTTTTTCTGACCATTTCAGAGGGAGATTGTTTGTATTTTTCCTTGAAGCAGGTGCTGAAGTATTTGGCGTGGTTGAAACCTACCATATAGGCAACCTCTGCCACCGTGTATTCGCCTGTTTCGAGGTATTCTTTGGCGCGTTGCAGGCGCAGGTCTCTCAAAAATTCTACCGGGGTGAGGTTGGTGAGACTTTTGAATTTTTTATAAAAAGTGTTGTAGACCATATTGAGTTGTGCTGCGACGGCTTCAATGTTGAAGTTGGGGTCGTCCATATTATCGCTCACAATTTTTACTACTTTTTTCAGAAAAGTTTCGTCTTTCGAGGTGATGGAAATTTCTTCGGGTTTGAGCTCCACAGTTTTTCGCTGCACCATTTTTTCAAATAAACGGGCGCGCTGGCGGATGAGGTTTTTAACGGAAGCAATGAGAAAGTCGAGGCTGAAAGGTTTGGTGATATAATAATCGGCCCCATAGTTCAACCCCTTTACCTGGCTTTCCACCGATGATTTGGCAGTGAGCAGGATGACGGGGATATGGCTGGTTTCGGTGGTGTTCTTCAATTTGTCGAGCATTTCTATACCATCCATATTGGGCATCATCACATCGCTGATGATGATATCGGGTTGAATGGTTTTGGCTTTTTGCAGACCTTCCGCCCCATCAAAGGCTGTTTCTACCGTATAAAAACTGCTCAATTGATTTTTGAGAAAACTGTTCAGGTCGGGGTTGTCTTCTACCAGAAGCACCAGTTGTTTATGGCGGGGATGGGGCAAACCGTTGACCGCTTTTGTATGATTTGCCGGGATGTCGCCCGTAATATAAGTAGGCACGGGTGCAATGGTTGGTTCTGCCGGTTTGTTAACATAGCGGTCGATGACAAGGGTTACTTCCAGTCCTCCCCTGTTGCGCCTGGCTGCGTAAATGGCGCCTTTGTGTAAGGCGGTTAATTCACGGCATAATGCCAGGCCGATGCCGGTGCCTTTCACCTGGCTGTTTTTTTGCGAAACAGTTACGTCGTTGAAAAGGTCAAACATTCTCGAAAGGTTTTCGGGGCTCACACCAGGGCCTTCGTCGGCCACTACAATGGAGAACTGGTTAGTACCCGGCACCGGGTTGAGGATTACTTCTATTGATTTGCCATCGGGCGTGAACTTGAAAGCATTGCTTAATAAATTATATACGATCATGTCTATTTTCTCCGCGTCTACATAGGCGAACAGACTTTCCTGCGGCGTATGCACCCGGAAGTGTATGTTTTTATTTTTGGCGAGGGATAAAAAATGTTCACTGCATTTTTTTACAATCTGGCCAATATCTATGAAGGATATATTCAGTTTGGCGCTGCCGGCCTGGATCTTACGGAGGTCCAATAGCTGGTTCACAAAATGGACCATGCGGGAGGCGCTTTTTTTGATGAGGCGGATATGTTCTTTACCTTGTGCAGACAACTGTTCACTTTTTGCCAATTGTTCAAGAGGGCCCAGTATGAGGGTAAGTGGAGTGCGCAATTCATGGGATATATTGGTGAAAAAGTTCAGCTTCAGTTCCGATAATCTTTTCTCGAGTTCAATTTTATGCCTCAGTTGTAACATGGTGAGCAGCATGCGGCCGATGATGATGATGATAGCCAATGCCACCAAGGTATAGAGCGTGTAGGCCCACCAGGTTTTCCAGGGAGCGGGCAGCACTACTACCGGCAATGAGCGGTACACGGGTTCATTGTACAGATCGTAGCGCATGGTTTTGATCTCCAGCAAATAGTTGCCGGGAGGCAGGTTGGTATAGGTTATTTGTGCGTTTTGGGCGGTGGTATACCAGGCAGAATCGAAGCCGCGTAATTTATAGGCAAGCAATTCCTTACCGGTAAATCGGTAGTCGAGCAAGGCGCAATCCAATCTGAATATATTTTGATTGTGGCGTAGCACCATTTTCGATATGTAGTTGATGTCTTTTTCGATGAACCTGCCCGGCTCTGCAGTTTTATTGTTTATCTGCAGATTGGTGAACACAATAGAACCCGCAATACGATTGTTGTTGAAGTTCTTCGGGTTGAAACTCAGGAATCCCTTGTTCATACCCAAAAACATATTGCCATCGGCGCCGGATACAGCGGTGGCTTCGGAAAAGGAAGCGGCGGGCAGGCCATCATCCTGGTCGTAGTTGATGAATTTTTGAGCAGATGGAATGAACTCTGACAAACCGTTTTCGGTGGCAAACCAAAGATGGCCGTCTTTTCCTTCCATGATGCTTAATACAAAATCGTTGGCCAGGCCATCCTGTACCGTGTAATTTTTAAATGTGAGTTGTTTGATGGAAGGGCCTTTTGCCAGCGAAGCGCCGCCACCGGAGGTTGCCAGCCATACCCTTTTTTCGGTATCCTCATAAATATATTGAATATCGTTGTCGCCTATGCTTTGTTCGTTGCCCGCCTGCATGCGATAAGTGATGAAACGGGGGTTAGATGGATTGGAGGCGCCATCCATGATGACCAGGCCTTGCGTGGTGGCAATCCACAAATTGCCAAAACTATCGAAGCGGAGGTAGCGGATCTTGTTGAAGCCGGATGAGGGATAATTGCCCGGGGCTTTGGTAAACTGCAAGCCCGCGGGTGTTTCCACGGCTTTCATTAAACCACCGTCGAAAGACCCCAGCCAGATGGCGCCGTGTTTGTCTTCGGCAATGGAATAGAGTTGGTTGCTGGTTAATCCCTGTGATTTGTTGTAATGAATAACGGTGTATTCCAGCTTTTTTCTTCCTGTGGGGATGGCTTTAAACAGGCCATTGGATTTGGAGGCCATCCAGATATTGCCCTTGCTGTCTTCGATGATGGAATAGATGGGGCCGAGGGTAGCCGGGGAATGGTTGATAAATACAGGGCATTTGATGATATTGTTTTCGGAAATGTACACATCGCCGCTTTTGGTGCAGATCCATAACCGGTTTTGTTTGTCTTTACAGGCAGTCCGTACATCATTCTCGTTTCTTAAATATTCGGGTAGTTTGAGCAATTGCTGGTTGAAGTTATTGGGTTGCAGGGTGATTTTCATAATGCCGCGCTGATCGGTTTTTAACCAGAATATGCCGGCGCGGTCGTAATAAGCCAGGTCTACAAAATGCGGGAAGGGAATCGATTTTTCTCCGGCAACTACACGACGGATAGTTTCGGTGTTTTTGTCGTAATATCCGAAGCCATCGTCTTTGGTGTTGATCCATACTACACCGTTGATGTCTTCGTAAAGATGGAAAAAGAATGTACTGGCGCTGATATTGGAGGCAGATTGTTCGGTTTTGATGAGTTTAAACTGACGGGTAAGCGGGTCGAATTTGATGACGCCCTTTTTTTCGGGTTCTATCCATACTATGCCGGAATGGTCTTCGAATATTCGAACAAACGGTCCCAGGGCGGGTTGATGGCGCATGAATCCGTTGCCGGAAAGGTCTACAACGATGAGTTCGCCGCTGCGGGTAGAAGCATACAGTACGTTATTTACTTTACTGCGTTTGATGCTGGTGATCTCTGATTGGCTGAGTGCCAGGCGGGTTAATTGTTCGTTCTTTTTATTAAAGATGTACAGATTGCCGCTGGCAGCGCCGAAGTAGACGTGTTTGTCGTCTTCGGTTACCCGTAGAATGTTTTCCTGTGATTGAACAACGGGGGTGATGGTGTTGTAGATTTTTTCTTTGGGGAAAAGGCAGTCCAGGCCTTTGGTGGTACCAATCCATATGTTGTGGTGCAGGTCTTCGTACAGGAAGTTCAGCTCGTTAGAAGACAAGGCGCCGGATTGGCTGGGTTTGTTTGAAAAATGATAATATTGTTTGGTTTGTTTGGGATCGAAGCCATAGATGCCGTTGTTTTCAGATAACATCCATATGAGTGTGCCACGGCCTTTAACGAGTTTGTTGAAATGCACTTGCTGAATGCGGTCGTCGTTTAATAAGGTATGTAAGGGGTAAAAACGGCCATTTGATTTATCGAATTTATAGATGTGATGGTCGTAAGCCCTGAGCCAGATACTGCCGTGGCCATCGTCGAGCAGTTGATCGATGCGGTCGTTTTCGAGTTGGAATTTGTCTTTGGGGGAGGGTTTATAACTGACGAACTTTTTTCCATCGAACCGGTTGATGCCGTTCCAGGTGCCGAACCACATGAAGCCTTCCTGGTCTTTGATGATGTTGGTGATCATGCTGTGGGAGAGGCCGCTTTCTGTGCCGTAGTAGTCGATTCGGAATTTGATTTGGGCATGGAGGGGTACGAGGGCGAGGAAGGAGATAATGAGTACTAGAAATATTGTTTTTCCCAAATGCACTGCGTTAGTTTTTAATATGAAACTAATATAGGCATTATGAGGGAATACAGAATTATGTATATAAAAGGGTGAGATTTTACAAAAACAGGTACATAAAAATGTCGTAAACAACAAAAGCTATTATATTTCAGACACTTATAAATTCACTGGGCAAACTCAAAAGCACCAATATCTGTTTGTCCATTTACCGGAACCGGTGTTCCATTAAAATCCTTCAAAACAGAACCTTCAATTGTCATCCCCGCATCAATTGCCGGAGAACCCGGCAGTAACCGGAAATAACGCATTTTATCAGGCCTTCCCAGTTCTATATAGCATCAGGCAGTTTTATCATTGGATTTGAATGGATGCCGTTTATCTGTTGGGGGTAATTCACGGTTTTGTTGGCGTAAATGATATTGTTAAAAAACCGTGATCCCGGGCTTTGGTCGGGATTGAGGTCGGCGGAGGCGGGGATGGTGTCGTGGAAATAGTAATAGATATTATTGGCATAGAGCGTGTCTCTCGGCCAGCCGCCCCAGTTTTTGGTGTAAAATAAGCGATGGGTCATGTATTCTTCGTAGGGCTCGGTGGGTTGGGCAATGTGCTGGTCTTTGTAGATGATGTTGTTGTAGATGTGGCTGTTGGTAACTAAACCGGAGTGGCGCAGACCATGGTGCCCGTTGTTGTAAAAGACATTATAGCGCACGATGGTACCTTCGTTGAAACCGCCGGAGCTAGCGGGTCCGCCGGTGATCAGCATATTGCCATATTCATTGTGATGTGCGTAGTTGTACTGGAAGATGGTGTTTTTTGATTTGTAGTCGCTGTCGAAACCGGCAGCATCGTGATCGCCGGTATTGTATACGGTGTAGCAGGCTTCGTTGTATTGCCATAGGGCGTTATCGCAATTGAAAGAGAAGCTGGCATTGCCAGATAATTCATTGGAGCATCGCTTAAATAAATTGTACTCGATCAACGGGCCATCGGCCACGCGTACAATGAGGCCGTCGGACGCCGTTTCTTCAAACACATTTTTGCGGATCACTACATTTTTGCTGGGCACCCAGTTGGTATTAGTGGTGAGGGTGCGTTTAGACCAGGTGCTTTGGTTGATGGCGCCGTGGCGGCCTACGCGGTAGAAGCGGCAGCCTTCTACCAGGTAGCCATTCATGTAAGTGGGGGTATTGTTACCGGTGATTTCCAGGGCCAGTCCGGCGCTGCGTTTGGCGAAAAGATCACTGTCTTCTTTGCCTTTGTTGCCGATGATGTTTTCAAAGTTTATATTACGGAAGTAAACATGGTTTACTTCGCCCATGTCTTCGGCTACATAACTGATGCCGCGTCTGATGGAGGGAACGTCCTGAGCGGTTTGGGTGATGAAGAGGTCTTCCACTTCCAGGTAGGGTGTGTTGAAGAACATGAGTACGAAAGTCTCTTTTCCTTCGGCATCGAGGATGGGTTTGGGGACTTCGCCATAGGCGCCTATTTTGGTAATGGATGTTGAGGAAGGAATGATCCTGGAGAAACAGGAACCTTTGAACACGCCTCCCCTTTTAATAATATGGTATTGCCCTGGTGCAGGAAGACGGACTCCAGTTTCCTGAGGGTTTTCCAGGCCGTGGCGGGTGAGGTACCGTCGGCATGGTCGTTGCCGTGGAGGGCATCGAGGTACCAGGTTTTGTTGTTGGTTTGGTAGATTTTGTTATCGCTTTCGAGGTGGAGGAAAGGGACTTTTCCCGATGGGTGTTCTCTGGAATGGAATTGGGATATAGCGGTTTCTTTTTGTTGTTCGCGGTCTACCAGGACGAGGGTGAGATTTTCCTCTCCGATGGAACGGAGGTGGTTGAGATAGGGTGTGATATCGAGTTGGTGGTATTTGTTGGTGGTAGTTAGCATAAATGTGCCGATGAAACTGGCACGGGAGGGTTTGGCGTTGGGGCTACCGTTTAACGAGGTATCTGCCCAGGTGCCGAAGGCGGAATAGACGTCGATGGGTTTGGGGGTGTCGGTGCGACCGTAGATGTTAAAGGTAGCTTTTTTAAAGTGGCGCGGTTTTGCTACAATAATTTTTTCCCGTTTGAATCACTGAACGAAAGAAGCATTTATAAATCACGGTCGGGGGAAATTATACTGTGCAGTTTGAACGGGTTGCTTATTCTTACCGAAAGGGACCTGATGCTGAAACCCAAGGATTATGTAATTAACCTCACCGCCTTGTATGTGAATAATAAACCCATCAAACCGGAAGAATCGGGTATCATCAAAGAATCCATATTGTATGCAGATAAAATAGAACTGCGCAATAACCATTCCGTGATTACCCTGGAATATTCAACTTCGAATTTCTTAAAAGCCCTGGAACCCGATATTCAATACAAGCTGGAGGGTTTTGACAAGGAGTGGAACAATATGCACAGCAATAATAACCTGATCACATATACCAACCTGAACCCCGGCCATTATGTATTGAAGATAAAAGGCGTAAACAAGTTAACCCAGCAAAATAAATTGATCAATTCAGCAAAAGCCGTAGAAACATAGGAGGTATTCAGAGTAAACCGTTCAGCACAACGTCTTACCAACTTGTCCAGGCTCTCATTATTGTACAAATCTAAGTTGTGCCATCGTTTGAACGTCTTCATCTGGCTTAGCAACCAAATCTCGGACAATGAGATAAAAGAACTCTGCATATTCACATTCAAGGAGAAAAGGAGATAAAAAACGCTGCAAAAGTTACAACGGATTTGTTGAAAAGTATTGAGAACATGTTGTTTAGTGCATTTCATTTGCATGATTAAGGTTTAATGATTATCTAAGTATAAATTTAGGAAAGACTTCAATGCGGTGTTCAGCCTGGCAAGGTCATAAACACGAATACATAACAGGCTGCCATCCAATAGGCAAAACCGATTCAACAAATAAATAATGTGAGGAATAAAGTTTGCAAGAGCAAAACCGAGGTCATATCTTAGTGCAACCTATCCAACCTTATCTTCTCTCTTTTTAACCAAAGTGTTTTATCGTTAAGCCCTGAACATGATTGCTCGATTTTCTATAGAATGTATTTGATTCAACGTGTTTTGTTTCAGATGTTTACATGTAATTGATATTTTCCCTAAATTGGGGTTAATTCCGATTTGATAAAAGGACTGCCAGGATGTGGGATAAGATCAACATAGATGATTTTAAAAAAAGGGATGTAAAGACCTTCAAGCTGGTCTTTGATGATATGTTTCATCACATACGCCGTTTTGCCGAAAAAATCGTTAAGGATCCCGATGACGCAAAGGATGTCGCTTCCGACACTTTTGCCAAATGCTGGGAGCTGGCTGCTAATTTTGAGTCATTTAACGCTGTTAGAAGTTTCTTATACATCACTGCCAGGAATAAATGCATTAATCAGATCAATAAACAGAAGGCCGAAAATAATTACCGAAATCATCTGGCACACTTATCAGAACAAGCCATACAAGAAGCAGTAGAACGTATTGGATTTGAATCTTTTACACTCGAAGAGTTATATAATCAGGTCGTTAAAGAAGTAGAAACGCTGCCTCAGCAAACGCGCCTCGTATTCAAAATGGTCTTTTTTGAAAGAAGATCACGTCCTGAAGTGGCTAATACCCTCCAAATTAGCCTCAGCACTGTTAACAACCATGTTAGCACGGCCATGAAAAGGCTGAGATTTACCTTTATAGAAAAAGATATGGCGATAATTTGTGTGCTCCTCCTTGGTTACAGTCAAAACTAACGATAACCAATCCTTCTAAAACTTTTTTTTGATTCCGACTAGAGAAATAGAGACCTATCTTGTTTTATATTAAAGCTCAGGTTAACTAATCATTGTCATTTTGTTTAGCCATCATTACCTGGAGGTCTATTCCAGTAATGTTAAAACCGTTTCGATGAAAGATCAAAATATAATAGGACGCATACTCGCATCCTATCCAGATATCTCGGCATTTTCTGAAGAAGAACAAGAATCGTTCAGATTGTGGCTTGAGCAAAAAGATAATCGGCAATTTGTTGAGCAACTGGCTGATAAGGACTACCGGGCAAAGGAACTGGCGGCGCTGTACGAACTGAGCAAGGAAAACGAAAAGTGTTGGAATGATTTAGGGATAGAAACCGGATCATTACAACCGGTACGTACTTTGGGTGGTTTCGGGTCATTCCAACGCTACGTGGTGGCAGCATCGCTTATATTAATGGTGATTGCCGGAGTATTAGTTTGGCATAATTACAGTACACATTCTTCAGTTGCTGTTACCGAAGGTAGGTTACCAGAGGCTGATATTCTTCCAGGCGGATATAGAGCGACGTTAACACTGGCAGACGGCACTACTATTTCGCTTGACAGCAGTGGCGCCGGAGACCTCGCCATCCAAGGCAATACGCGCGTGAGTAATGCAAACGGTCAGATAACTTACCTACCGCGTGGACGAAACACAGATGAGCTGATTTACAACAAACTTTCCACTACACGTGGCCAGACATACACTACCCGGTTATCGGACGGGACAAAAGTTGTTGTCAACACCGAAAGCTCGATACGATTCCCTGTAGCATTTACGGAAGGTGTACGGAAAGTGGAACTGATTGGCGAAGCTTATTTTGAAGTGGCACCAAGTGGTTCAGCGAAAGGGAAAAGGCCTTTTATTGTCAATGTTAATGACATGGAAGTGGAAGTTTTAGGTACCCATTTCAACATTTCCGCATACGAAGATGAAAATACCATTACTACAACATTGTTGGAAGGCCAAGTTAAAGTGAACGCTGCCGGCTCATCTGTAATATTAGAACCCGGAGCGCAAGTAGAAATGCAGCGCCATACACAGCGTCTTTCCAAAAAATCAAATGTGAACGTGGATGAGGTGGTAGCCTGGAAAAACGGATATTTTCACTTTAGCCAATCCAGGTTGCCAGCGGTAATGCGGCAACTAGCCAGATGGTACAATCTGCAAATAGTGTACGAAGGCACTGGAACAGGTGAGCTGTTCGAGGGGGAAATTCCCAGGAATACCAGCCTCTCGACGGTACTGAAAATTCTGTCCACTTATGGGGTTCATTGCAAGTTGGAAGGTCGAAAGTTAACAGTGTTGCGCTGAATATTGTTCACATAGCAAATAGCTTCGAATAAAAATTGATGCATGACAGAGGTAATAACTTATTCATTTAGTAAAAGGCATGAACAACTACGTGCCGTAGTGGCCAGATATGCCATTTTACACTTGGAAGGAAGTGGTGAGCAGTTAGACGACATTGTTCAAAATATATTAATAAAAATCTGGCAAAAATTGGAAAAGGTATCATGGCCTTACAACAAAAGAATTGAATTGGTTGGCTTATACCATCACCAGGAACTATATGATTAACGCTTGCAAGCGATCGCGGGCGCAAATGAAACGTCAGCAATCATACAACCAATTCAAAAGCATGTATTTACGGAGCTGGTCTGATGAGACGTTGGTGACTGAAGGAATAAAGCTGCTTAACATGGCAATTGATAAACTTCCACCTGCACAGAGGCTGGCTTTCCTTCATCATCACAATGACCAACGATGCAAAGACGTTGCTATGACCTTGCAGAAATCTGAAAAAACGATCCGTAATCAATTGCTGAGTGCTCAACAGGTTATTGCAAACTTCCTAAAAGAGAAGTGGGATCTAAATATACCCATAAGTAGAAAGAAAAGATTATATCGTATGGACCAACTAAATTAAATAACATCTAAGCAAAGCCCTGGAGACCGGCTGTACATCTCTTTAAGTATGAAACGTGGACTTGTCAAAGTCATGAATTCACACCTCTAAGATACGCCGGCTCCAGGTCATGGCTAAAAGTGACTTGTTTTAAAACAACATAACAAAATCCATATCTAAGAAGCCGTGAAAAGTAACTGTCACAACCCAAACGGGAATAGCACCGTTGGCTAATTGGTAAGTTTGGTAGTAGTATAGTGATTGCGACTCTCCAACCGCAATGGTATACCTGGTACCATCTTCACCTTCAGTTATCTTCTCGCCTGGCGTTTGCTCGCTGAGTACTTCTTGCTATTATACCAGAACACCATTGAACCTGCCAGACCTTATTCAAGAATTTGGAGCCTGGAAGGCGCCAGTGGAAAGTTAACAAAAAGCCGGAAGCGTTAGCAGCACTCCCGGCAAAGGTTAACAAAATAAACCTGTTAGCATTTATTAACCTCAATTAACAAAGGTATGGCAAGAATTGCTACCCAGCAAAGCCTATGCCCAGGGCAAGGCTTATCCCAAAAAAACTGTTTCAACCAACCAAAATTCCGCCAGGCGGTTCTCATTATGAAATTGACAACCATTTTAAGCATCGTGGCCTGTCTGCAGGTAAGTGCGAAGGCTGTCAGTCAAAACATTACGCTTTCAGCAAAAGACGCGCCTTTGCAAACTGTTTTCAAGGAAATTCAACGGCAAACTGATTACCGATTCTTTTATACAGTTGGCTTGATTGAAGGAACAAAAAAAGTCTCAATTAACGTTAAGAACTGGACACTGGAAAAAGTATTGGAATTATGCTTTAGAGACCAACCCGTTTCATATACCATTTCAGAAAAGGTTATTACCATAAAACCCAAAAAAAACAACAATAACTTATTGTTTCCCACTAGAGACACTACGCCAAATACATCAATAAACTTTAAAGGTAGAATCCTTAACATAAAGCAAGAACCGATACCAAGTGCCACGATAGAAGTTAAGGGAACGCAAAAAGCTACAGCCAGCGATGATAATGGTTGGTTTTTCCTAGAACACATTAATGATAATTCTATACTCATTATTTCCAGTGTCAACTATTCTAAAACTGAATATAAGATTAACAAAAAAACTGAAGGCACCATCACTTTGTCCTTTGACGAAAACAACTTGTCGGAAGTTACGGTTACGTATCACACCGGCTACCAAAATCTTTCACCGGGACGAGCAACGGGATCATTTTCTCAACCGGATAGAGAGATGTTTTCGAAACGTATTTCCACGGATGTATTAAGCAGGCTAGATGGAATCATCAGCTCTCTGGTGTTTAATGTTGACGCTTCCGGAACGAAAAACCCCGCCATTCGGGGACGTAGTACTATTATAGCAAATGACCGGCCTCTAATAGTAGTAGACAATTTTCCTTACGACGGTGATTTGAACAACATAAATCCAAATGACATAGACAATATTACCGTTTTAAAAGACGCTTCAGCAGCAAGTATCTGGGGCGCTAGGGCCGGCAATGGAGTTATAGTAATAACAACTAAAAAAGGGAAATTTAATCAAAAGGCCAAATTTCAGTTTACATCAAACCTTACTATCGCAGGCAAGCCGGACCTGAGTTACGATAGAAACTATCTAACGTCAAAGGACTTTCTAGAAGTGGAGCAATTTCTTTACGACAATGGCTACTTTGATTATTACATAGCTAATCCAGATGCTTGGCCATATGCATTTGTCACGCCTGGAGTAAGGATTCTAGACGAACAGAAAAAAGGGTTTATTTCACCTAGCGAAGCCAAACGAAAGCTTGACTCAATGGCGGCAATAGACGTCAGGAGAGAATTAAATAAATATTTTTACAACACGTCAGTTGCTCAACAATATAACCTTAATTTATTTGGCGGGAGTGACAATACTGCCTACGTTCTTTCTGTAGGTTACGATAAAAATCTAAATAATAGGGTGGGCGATGAGTTTAGAAGACTAACACTCAATTCTGGCCTTACTTTTAGTCCAATTAAGAATCTAGAATTATCTGGCGGCATGTATTATGTACAAAGTGAAACGGTCAATAACTCAATTTTGAGTGATTTAATAACAGGCGGCCCTTCGGGCCTCCCGCTGTACCCTTATACAAGATTTTCTGATGATCACGGAAACGCTTTAGCAATTTCAAAAGATTATATACCGGAATGGGCCGATACAGTCGGTGGGGGCCGCTTATTGAATTGGCGCTTCTATCCGTTGAGTGAACGGGATTTAAAAGATGTAAGAAGTAAACTAACGGAAATGAGGATTACGGCTGGAGTCAAATATAGGATAATTCAAGGACTGCATTTTGATTTCAAGTATCAGTATTCAAAGGCAAGTACAAATGGACAAATACATTACAACGCAAACTCTTACTATGCAAGGAACCTAATCAACACTTTTACAGATCTTTCATCTACTTTACCAACTCATAATTTGCCAATCGGAGGCATCTTGAATAGTTCGCTTGACGAATATAGGGCTCATAATGGTCGTATTGGACTCAATTATTCTCTTACAAATGGCGACCACAGTGTTGTAGCAATAGGCGGATTGGAAGCGAGAGAAGTACAAGGTACTACATCTCAATTCGGTTATTATGGCTACAATTCTGAAAACATGTCGTTCCAAGAAGTGGATTATAATAAAGTTTATAACACCTTTCCGTCCGGTTCAACAAACATTCCAAATTTTAATAGGATGAACGGAACGACACAAAGATTTCGTTCAGCTTTTGCGAATGCATCATATGCATATAAATCACGATATATTACATCACTTAGCGGACGTGTAGATCAGGCGAATATTTTTGGCGTAAGCTACAATAACAAATCAACTCCATTGTGGTCAATTGGATTTAAATGGATAGTCAGCAACGAAAAGTTCTTTAATATTAGTTGGCTATCGAATCTCGAAATAAGGTCCAGTTACGGATTTAATGGAAACACACTAACGGATGGAACGGCCTACACCACTGCGTCATTCAATACAAATGCAACAACCACTCAACCAATTTATGGAACTATTACAAGTGCGGGGAACCCAGAATTACAATGGGAAAAAATAGGGATTACAAATATAGGTATCGATTTTTCAGCGTTTGATGGGCGTTTTGTCGGAAACATTGAATTCTTTTCAAAAAGGGGAAAGGACATTATCGGACAGCAAGCAATACCTTCAAGTACTGGATTCACTTTTGCAACAAGAAATTACGCTGGAGTAAAAGGTAAAGGCGTCGATTTCACTCTTAGTTCTCGTATTATCAACAGAACTCTTAAATGGACGAATACTTTTCTATTTAGCTATGTAACTGACGAAATAACACACTATGATGGAGGTGCAATGGGAGCTGCCTATGTTGTTGGCAGACCAGTTCAGGCGATTCACAGTTTCCACTGGGCTGGATTAGATCCACTGGATGGAACTCCAATGGGCTATTTATCGGATTCAAGTAAAACTCCCTCTAAGGACTACTTTTCCTTAAGTAATTTGCCGTTGAAAGACCAGAAATACAATGGTTCAGCCACACCTGTATATTTTGGTGGCTTTAGGAATACTTTTGCTTATAAAAATGTATCATTATCCTTCAACATATCGTACAAACTTGGCTACTTCATACGTAGAGCATCGATAAATTACTATCAACTTTACAATTCATTTAAAGGGAATGTAGATTTTTCCAACCGCTGGAAGCGACCGGGCGATGAACTATCTACAAATGTTCCGGCAATGATTTTTGGTAAAGACTTTAACAGAGACAATTTCTATAATGGATCGGAGGTTACTGTGGAAAAAGGGGATCATATTCGATTTCAGGACGTATCATTGAGTTATAATCTATATTTCAAAAAGAAACGTCCAACAATTCTTCGAAGCTTGCAACTAACTTTCTATGCCAATAACTTAGGGATAATATGGCGACATAATAATTATGGCATCGACCCAGACATCAGGACTCTGTATCCGAACCCGAAAAGCTACTCGATAGGTGTAAGAACTGATTTTTAATTAATAGACTAAAATCATGTTTAAAATGAAATCGTATTATTTGCCGTTAAAGATAATCTTTCTTGTTTCATCTATTTGTTTGGGATGTAAGAAGGAATGGCTAGATAAGAAACCAGTATCATCTATGACGGTACCGGCAACTTTAGATGATTATCAAGCACTCTTAGACAATCCTGAGATACATCAATATCCTGGTTTAGGTGAAGCCGGGTCAGACAATTACTACGTCGACGAATCACTATTACAGGCATTGGGTCAATATGCGCTCGACTTTTATCTATGGGCAAAGGATGATTGGTCAACACCGGCCCTTTACGAATGGGAGTTTCCTTATAGAGCAATTTTTACGTCGAATTTGATTACTGAAGGACTGCCAAAAATTAAAAAGAGCAATTTAAATTCGAATCAATGGAATGAGTTATTTGGATCCTCACTGTTTTATAGAGCCTTTGCATACTACGGACTTGTTGAGCAATTCGCCAATACGTACGATAAAACATCGGCCAGCAGCGATTTAGGCGTGCCGATAAGGCTAAGTTCAAACATCAATGAAAAAGCCAATCGCTCATCCATACTCGCCACGTATGAGCAGATTATCAATGACCTTCACAATTCAAAAGAGAACCTGCCAACGACATCTCGACTCAAAACGAGGCCGACAAAAGCAGCGGCTTACGGTCTCCTTGCAAGATTGTATAATAATCTGGAGATTTACGATAGCGCTTATGTATACGCGCAATTAGCCTTGTCTATGCACGATACACTCCTTAATTACAACCTTTTAAATTTTGGTGTGGATATCTCTATGCCTCATTATAGTGATAACCCGGAGATCATTTTTTATACGCCAATGATGACTCCTATTACCCTATTTCAATTTTGTGCTAATGTAGATAGTAGTTTGTATGGTTCATATGAAACAAATGACTTAAGAAAAACACATTTCTTTCGCGATATTGGCGGCAGAAATGTTTGGGCAGGTAATTACTCCGGCAATACCAGTCAGTTGTTTGGCGGGATAGCTGCAAGTGAGCTATATCTCATTTCGGCGGAAGTAAAGGCTAGAAAGGGAGATTTTGAATCCGCGATGGATGATTTAAATAAGTTACTTTCTAATAGGTACAAAAGCAATCAATTTGTGCCATTGTCTGTCGCGAATGCCGAAGAAGCGTTGCTATTGATTTTAAATGAACGTAGAAAGGAAACGGCGTTTCGAGGACTTCGATGGTCGGACTTGAAACGATTGAACAAGTATTCATCCACGGCAAAATCAATCGTAAGAAAGTATAACGATCAAGAGTTTATTTTAACCCCACAAGATAATAGATATGCTTGGCCTATTCCTCCAAGCGAAATTTTATATAGTAATATACCTCAGAATCCGAGATGAAAACGGTTGAGGCAATTATGAAAACTGGGTCCCGACTAAGTCTACATCTGTTTGTTCCACACACTTGTCTTCCGGCTTTTGATCGAACAGCCCTCCGAAAGATCAAAATCGAAATAAAAATTATTATTATGAATTATAGAACTATCGTACTCGCACTTCATTTTTTACTTTACTATTCTCTGTCATTTGGGCAAGTAGATATTCAACCACTTAGCACTGGGGACAATGTTCCAGCTGTACCTATACACATAATTAATAGCGATAGTTCCGTGTATAATCTATCAGACTTGAAAGGAAAGGGAATTATTCTTGACTTTTGGGCTACGTGGTGTAAACCCTGCGTGGCGGATCTACCAAAAGCTGATTCTATACAGAAGGCATACATGGGTAAACTTGAAATTATACCAGTTACAAACGAAAGTGCACAAAAAGTACAACCCCTTCTGGAAAAGATTAAGAAAAACCTGGGAATCAAAGTACGAACCGTCGTTAATGATCAGCTACTCCACAAACTATTTCCTCATACTGTACTTCCACATTATGTATGGATAAGTCCTGAAGGAAAAGTTACAGGGATTACAGACTGGGATGGCTTATCGAGCCAAAATATTACACTTCTTCTAGACAACAAGCTAATCAAGTCACCAACAAAAGATGATCAATCAAAGATAACGAAGCTAAATTACGCAAAGCCGATCTTTGCGCAACAAACTCCAATTGTCAACGACAGTAATATGATATCATATAGCATTTTAACAAAGTACATACCACAAGCATCAATGGCCGTTGGAGGCGCAGGAGGCCAAATTGCGGGTAAAGGGCAGTATAAGATAATGATTACTAATGAAACCCCAGTGTTCCTATTCACTGTTGCATATGCGATGGAATTGACAGGTAACCTTTTCATGGAAGAATCGCGTGTACTACTAGAAACTAAGGATTCACTTAAATACACGGTTGGAAAAGGCCCTGCCTGGGACAATAGAAGATACACCGACTGGATCACTAATAATGGAGTTTGTTACGACCTTCAAGTTCCGATTACTGACTCTGCAAACCTATATAAGATAATGCAAAAGGACTTGGAACGATACTTTCCCTTGACTGCAAAAATTGAAAAGCGAAAAACGAAATGTTACAATCTTGTTACTTATGGAAACTCTCAAAAGTATAAATCTAAAACTGAAACTGCCATAAGAAAAAGGGATTTCACTTTATTTAACATCAACTACCAGAAGGTGCCAATGAACACTTTTCTTTTAGACTTGCAACAATTAGTTCAAGGTTGGGAACAAAAGTTGCCTGTGATAAACTCAGTTAATTACGACGGTCTATTAGACTTAGACCTCAATGGTGATTTTCGAAATTTCACTAGCTTAAGGGAACAGTTACAGAGGTGTGGACTGAACCTAATTGAAGAAGAGATAGATGTAGATATGTTGGTCATTCGGGACAGGTGATTTAATAGAAATACGACAGAGAAAAGTCTCTGTCGTATTTCCACGAAAATTATTGGCGACCACCAGCTTTGAAATAAATATTTTCATCTGTATCTTTAACATTTACCTCAGAAGCATTGAAATATGCGGCGCACAGTTGGGTTGGTATGCTGGCGCATTGACCAATTGCAACTACGGGAGAAGCCAATCCATGCCTAACAGGGAATGCTGCAGCGCTGTAGTTGTAATAAGGAGGATTTGCGGGTGGTGTACCAAGAGAAGTACCGCTAGCAGCTAAATACCAGCCCTCTGTAATAACGCGTTTGGAGTCTGTAGTGAATGCGCTTCCAATTGCAATAACAACAGCTAAAATAGCTGCAAGACTAAATGATACTTTTTTCATAAAATAATCTTTAAGTTTAAATAAATAACGCCTACTCTTTTTCAGGTTTTCGGCTTACCCCTGGTTTTGTACAAAACAACTATAAATTTTTACACCAATTTGCCATTTAGAAGTAGTTATTAACATGGCCTGTAGCGTGCAAAAGCAATTATTGACGACCTCCCGCTTTGAAGTATATATTTTCAAAGAAATCTTTGGTATTTGTCCCTAATTCATCATCTTCAAAATAAGCGGCGCATGTTTGTAAGCTGACTAGACCACATTGACCAGCAGCCACGACTGGAGAATGCGAACCAAAATATATTGGAAAGACTTCCCGACTATATATGTGACGAATTTTTAATGAGGTGCCCAGGGCCGCTAAGTACCATCCTTTCTTTTGTCTTATACTTTGTGCAATTGCAATGCTATCAGATAAAATATCGGAAAATAATAACAGGATAATGATAACCAGAATCGATTTGTTCATTTATCAGATTTTATGCTTCTTTAAATACCAAGTCATCCAGTTGTATCTTATATCATATTTTTTGAGGTCACGCTGTACAGTTGAAGCAAAAGCAATATCGAAATATCGAGTGTTGCCGAATATTAATCAATTGTCCATCGCATGCCATCTAAGATCCAGGATAAGTAGACAAACTAAGCGATTTCATAGAGTACAATATTCGTTTTATATAGTGCAAGAACTTTCCTGCCGATAATTGTAAACTGTAACACCTCTTCGTCATTGTGATTGGGTATATAGAAAGTTCCTTTGTATTGCCCATCTTTTACATCATACATGTCAATAGTCGAGTTGGTTTTAAATGTTATTTCGTCTTGAGTCTTGCAACGGGCCGTTGACTTTATATAAAGCGTCCCGCAATCAATCAAGGAGACTTCGTTTAATACCCTCTTCGGCCCTATGTTAGTAATCACCCTGCTGTCATTCGATTCTGCATAACCGGCGGTGGCAATGGTCTTACTCTTGTAGTTTACGGTCGTCACTTCATATACCTTGTTCAAATTTGTGTCCATTGCAATAAATTTGTTGCCGTAAAATGGAACGTAGACAAGTAAGTTATTACAGTTATCGTAGCTCAAAGTTCCATCAGTAGACAAGCCTAAATCACCCGTTTTGCGTGATACACCATTCTCCCTTCTCGTAATTCCTATGTATGGGTTGCCTTTAAAAAATATTTGGTCTCTGCTTTTGATTGAAGTATCACGGCCTCTAAAAACGTAGGTATTTTCGGAAATTGAGACAACTCTACTGAAAGACTTCTGCGGGAATCTACGAATTTTGGCGACAGGACTCTGCCAATTCACCTCAAATATTGCTGGTAAATTACAGGCCATTATGTTTGCACCAGTATCAGTAAGTATGATTGAAAACATTGAGGAGGTTCGATCATCACTTGGAACATTAAATATTACGTCATTCATTCTTTGTAACTGTGTGTCAATTACAATTATCTTGTTCGGAAATACGGTTTGAAAATAGAGTTTATCGTTTTTCTCACCTACAAAGGCCATAATATCAGGATGTCGTTTTACTTCCGTTATTTTTGCAACGTGTAAACTAATAATTTGTCTTTTAAAATCCATTTCATCGTTAATTGCACGAATGGTTCTTTGGGTAAGGAACGACACAATCGCTACTGCCAATCCAATTGTTAGCACCATGTAACAAGCATGTTGTAAATACTGTTTCATTTGATGAGAGATGTTGTTAGTTTTATCAATATTCCAGCAACGGAAAGACACACAAAAGCAATGTTAAACCACAAATGCGCTTCCCAAGATAAAGAAGATAGAATGCCACCGCAACTACATGGAACATAGTAACTGAACTCCAACATAGAAAATATGTACGCAGTAAAAAGAGACATAATAAATAGTGATCCATAAAGCCCGATTATTCTAGATGGTTTATATATTAGAGTTGCAGCCAATACTAGTTCACCTACTGGTACAGCCCATGCTAATAATGATGAAAAGTTTGTGATGTAAGGAGACTGTCCAAGCTGCAGTTGAAACGTATTAAAATCCTTCAATTTTGAAACCGCCGCATATACGAATAATAAAGTTAAAAGAAAACATATAGCTTCCAGTAAGTTTACTTTTGTTACCAGAGTTTTAGTCTTCAGTATTTTTGCTCTATTATCTAACTTTTCGGTGTCAATAATGGAATCGTGCATAAAGTATTTTTTTTAAATATTGCTGCTATTGCTAGTGCTTTAACTTGATAGATTCTGCATTCATAATATAAAAAATGGGAGCCGGCGATGACAGGATTATGCTTCCTGGTCATCTGATGCCTAGCGGGAGCGACACGCTATTCACCATTTGCTGCCTGGTATGCGAGAAGCTGACCCTCTTAATATCTTAACTCCATACCAAATGCTTGACTAGCCGGACGCCCATTAATTTATAGCCAATTCTTTTTAATTTATCAGGTGTAGGCGGCGGGGTAGCATGGCCTGTTGAGCTTTGTGATCTGCAGTGCTTGAAGTTGATGGAAACATTGAAATGCCTCCAATAATTTTGTTACCTCTGCCTGCCGTTCCTAACAATGTATGTACTTTAAACCGTCCTTTGCTAAAAATTCAAGGTACTGACATGAAACTGCTTGCGGTCAAACTAAAAAGACTAACCGGAGCAGCTTCTACCTTATCCGAACTCCCTATTAGGGTCGGAACATTTTAAATTATTTGAATGCTGAGATTATTTACCTACGGTGTCAAATGCCATTCTTAAAACGAGGATACGGTAAAAGTTTATGGCTACTTACCAAATAAGTTATTTAGGCTTTATGGAATCCCGAAATGACCCGTCGATTTTTAATTTGATAAATATAAGTATGCCAGAAGGTGGAGTGGTTGAATGATGTTTGATGCACATAGTGGATAAAGTTTTAAATTCTGGTTTAATTTTGCGTTTCCGCCGTATCTGTATGCAATATACAACCTGAAATGTGGCGAATTGGAAAAAGTTTGTGGCGAATCCGAAATTTTAACCATTTAACCTGTTGGTTATAGTTATATAGCTTTTACTAATTCTTATTCTCAGTGCGCCACGTTGCCGGCGGCTTACCATTAATCTTTCGAAATTGCTTCGACAAGTTGCTTCGATCTAGTCCAACCCTTTTTGCAATTGAATCAATGGTATAGTCAGTATTTGTCAAGAGATGTTCTGCTTGTTGGATCCGGACATGAGTAAGGTATTCATAAGGACTTTTACCTGTCAATTCTTTAAAGGCTGCCTTCAACGTCTGCTCGTTTGATCCAACGAGTTTAGGGAAATCTTTGTGTAAGTAATGCCGGTGAAATTCTTTGTCTATAAGAGCCTTAATTTTATTAGCTCGTTCGAAATCCTCGGCTTTCAAACTTAATTTATACATCTGGATAAGGTTTTGAAAACAATATTCGGGCATATTATGCCCATCATTAATCCTTTCAGCAATCCTGGGAGTTGCGATGGAGACGAAGCTAACAATGCTCAGAGATTTCAAATTTAAGCCGATTTCATTGAGTATGTAGAATTGAAATGATATTTTAAAAATAGTAATCTTTAGACTGGTGTACTCATTACAGTTATACCAAGTAAAGCAATTTGTTATAAATGAAAACGTGTATAGCCTGGTAATACTTTTATTATGATAAATTCTTGTTTGCAAATGAAAATTATAATTACCTTTGATACATATAGCAACTCTCCAATTTTAATCAGCCTGATTTGTGTCATTATCAACTACTTCAACAATAATGGCACATGATTCGTTAACCATTGAAACCTTTTCTATGCAAGTTTCGACCAGTTCTGTATTTCAGATTGAAATACCTGTACAAGCAATTAAAGAAGGCCATGCTTACAGTTTCAGATATCTGCACAAATGTCTAAGGCCCGTTTTAGAAAGTGAGATAAAGACGTTCTGTGATCCTGACAATTTAGGAGTTGCAATAGAATGTGCTTTTATTGATTGTTGGCTTCATGCTAGCAGTATATCAACTCACGACTACCTCGTTGGAGTTTTATATACCTCCATCTTCAAGTTCATTGATGACATCAATCAATATGCAGAGAGCTTTGAACGTATGAAGAATATACTGCGTGATATCAAATCCGAGGAAGTGCTGAGTGAAAAGACCTTTGATGTGTTGGATCGGCAAGTGGATTGTTACCAAACGCAATACTTGCGTTGTTTACGGGAAATGTTTGAGCTACACTATCTGCGTGAGATTAGTATCGCCGATCTGGCACTTAGGAATAACACTTCAGAAGAGTTTATAATTCATCTTTTGCAATCTGCGAAACAGGTTCTATGCTCGATTCTTCAAAATTAGCTGCTTCATATGCTATTGTATTTCAATGCAGTATGGTGTTTTTGAAAGAAATATAAAAAAATTTCATAATTAGATAGACAAATACCCTCCCTTAGGTACCCAATGACCAGATTTTTCCTGCTTCTTGGTAAGCCACCGGGCAACCCNCTAAAGTTCCGGAAGCTTTTTCCAGTTTTGAGGAAGTAACCCATTCATATTAGCAGTGGTGAACAGATGCATGTTCTCTAATACATCCCTCAGCCAATAATATGGATTGATGTCGTGCAGTTTGCAGGTA